>PDWI01010742.1_pt1 | contig 25223 bp, 18 predicted proteins | sample 1430891 | NCBI WGS metagenome assembly PDWI01 (sample SAMN01162508, study PRJNA174530) | Oral metagenome, whole genome shotgun sequencing project. | biome: Marine environment; feature: Marine mammal; material: Swab sample of the gingival sulcus; isolation source: swab sample of gingival sulcus...
CAGGCCGGCAGCGAGGTCACCCCCGAGCATCTGCGCTTCGACTTCCTCCACGACAAGGCCGTCACGCCCGAGGAACTGGCCCGCATCGAGGCCATCGTGCAGCAGAAGGTGCTGATCAACGAGGCGGTGCGGAGCCATGAAGACGTGCCTTTGGAGAAGGCCCGCAGCATGGGGGCCATGGCCCTTTTCGGCGAGAAGTACGGCGACAAGGTGCGCGTCATCGAGATCCCGGGCGCGGCCCGGCTGGGTGGTGGCACCGAATTGGGCGGCAGCATCGAACTGTGCGGCGGCACCCATTGCGCCGCCACGGGAGAGATCGGACCCTTCCGCATCCTGAGCGAGAGCAGCGTCTCGGCGGGCGTGCGCCGCATCGAGGCCGTGGCCGGCCAGGCCGCCCTGGCGGCGGAACGTCGGGACCGCGCCGCCCTGCGCGACCTGGGCACGGTGCTGCGCCCCGATGGCGGCCCTTACGCCCAGCAGGTGCAGCTCCTGATCCAGGAGAGCAAGTCCCTGCGCAAGGAACTGGCCGCCCTGAAGCAGGAGGAGGCCCGCGCCCATCTGCAGGACGTGCTGGAGACCCCGCGCGAGGTGGCCGGTTTCCAGGTGGTCAGCGCCCGGGTGTCGGCTGCGGACAAGGGCGCTTTCATGCAGCTGGGTGACCACGTGCGGGACAAGCTGGGCAGCAAGGGCGTTGTCGTGCTGGGCGCGGAACTGGACGGCAAGGTGAGCCTGCTGGTGACCTTGACACCGGACCTGGTGGAGGCCAAGCGGCTGCATGCCGGCAATCTGGTCAAGGAATTGGCCACGGCGGTGGGCGGGCGCGGGGGCGGCCGGCCCAACATGGCCCAAGCCGGTCTGCCGGACGCGGCGGCTCTGGAAAAGGCGCTGGGGCTGGTGGATCAGGTGCTGGAACAGGTCTGATCCCGGCGGCAAACGTCGGTTGGCAAGGGAGGGGCGCTCTGCCTCTCCCTTGGCTTTTTCCGGTGGGTTTTTCCTCGCGCTTGTTCCGAGGGCGATGTCAGGGCTGTTCCGGGATCAGCATCTGGCCGGCCAGTTCCTCGCGCGTTTCTCTGCCGCACAGGAAATCCACGATTTCCAGGGAAAATTCCAGGGCCGTCCCCGGCCCCCGGCTGGTGATGAGATTGGCCATGCGCACCACCCGTTCACCACTGCGCGAAGCCGCCGGCAGCCGGTCCATGAAGCCGGGGTAGCAGGTGGCCCGGAGGTCCCCGATGAGGCCGTGGTGGGCCAATACCACCACGGGCGAAGCGCAGATGGCGGCCACCAGCCGCCCATGGGCGCGCTGCTCCTTCAGCATTTCCGTGAGCACGGCGTCATCCCGCAGGTGTTCCGCCCCCGGCATGCCCCCCGGCAGAACGATGGCGTCGAATTCCTGATCCCGGCACCGATCCATGGTTGTTTCCGCTTGCAGGATCACGCCGCGGGAGGCTGTGACCTGTAGCTTCTGGGGCTGTTGTTCCTGGGGGTATTTTCCCTGGGGTTGCTCTTCCGTGCCCGGCGTGTCACCGGCCCGGGCCACCGTCACCTCAATGTCGGCCCGGCGCAGGGTGTCGATGATGCAGACGGCTTCGATTTCTTCAGAACCATCCGCGATGGGGACCAGAGCACGAATTCTCATGGGCGGGTTTCCTTGGCCGGAGGTTGGTGTTTGCTGATGGCTTTTCGGTGATGGTACCAGGAATAGGGGATGGCCGATAGGACAATTCCGTTGTTCCGGACCGCCGCCGGACAACTCCGCGCCTCTCCTTGTTACCCGCGGTCTCTCTCTCAAGCCCCTACCGGAAATCGTCCGCTCGGCCCCGCATTACGGCACCCGATCAATCCTGCGCGAATTGCTGCGAAACCTGCACCCCCACCAACCGGGCCACCACCACCGCCGTGAAAAACTGCCCGATAATGGCCTCCAACTGGCAGAGCCCGGCCGCCTGCTGCGTGGCGGGCAGAATATCGCCGTACCCCAGAGAGGTGAGGGTGACGTAGCTGAAGTACTGGAAGAAGGACAGCGTGTTCCCCGTGAGCTGGCTGTCCGCGATCAGATGGCCCTGGAACGAGCCGGGGATGAAAGCCTCCAGGAGGGCGTAGGCCGTGCCCCAGGCCAACCCTAGCAACAGGTAAAGGCACAGGGTGGCGCTGATCAGGTTGCCATCAACCCGACGCGCGGAGAAGACATAAGCGAAAAAGGAATAGATGAGGGAAGTCAGGAAAACCAGCAAGAGAATCCGCGCGGGTTTGGGCCCCAGTTCCAGCCATCCGAAAGAGTTGAGCCAGAGCACCGACATGGTGATGATCAGCAGGGCGCGGGTGCCCGGCAGAAGCCGCCGCCGGGTGTCGATGGCATGGGCCGCCAGCACCAGGATACCCGTCACGCAGATATCCATGAAGTACTTGGCGAAGGCGGTGTCTTCCAGGAAAGGGCCCACCAGCAGGAAGACAAGGAAAACCATCAGCAGATACTGGAATCCATGCCTCTTGAAGGCCAAGGCGCGCGGGCTGAAGGCGGGGGTGTCTTGGCTCATGGAGATCTCCTGTTCAATGAGCATTGTGGCTGTTGAGGGCCGTTGGGGCGGGCCGCGCGCGGATCTAGCGCAGGATAGGCCGTCTTCCGGCCCCATGTTAACTCATTCTTCCATTCCCCAAACAGAGAAGATCCGATAAGCTCCATTGCGAAGCGTTTCCTGGTTCTTCGCCGATGCCGGACGCGTGGCCGCAAAGGTTCATCACCAAGGAGAGACCAGATTTCATGATCCGATCGCTTTTGAGCCTTCCCAAATCGGCTGTTACCGGTTGCCTCCCGCGCCGGGGGGGGCCTTCGGGGCGGCAACAGCGAAGGCCGGCACGGTCGCCCAGGTCGACATTTCCGTCGATGCTGATGCTGCCCCTCTTACCGCTGCTCCTGCTGACCGATTGCGCGGCGGGCCCTGACTACGTGTCTCCGGATCCCCGGGTCCCGGATGCCTGGCGCAACGCGGCCATCGCGGATCTGAATACTCCGGACACCCCGGACTCCCCGCTGGAATCCTGGTGGACGGCTTTCAACGACACCCTCCTGGTCCGCTATATCCAGCGCGCCCGGGTCGCCAATCGGGATCTGGCCATGGCCGTGGCTCGCATCGAAGAAGCCCGGGCGCTGCACCGCGTCGCCGGTGGAACCTACTTCCCGCAAGTCCAGGCTTCCGCCCGGATGTCCCGCGCCGAGCTGGCACCCAACGGCCCCGGCGGCGCGGCCGTGGCCGCCGGGGCGGCCAACCCTTCCACCAACTGGGAGGTGGGCGGCGTCGCCAGTTGGGAGCTCGATCTCTTCGGCAAGGTGCGCCGCACGCGGGAAGCCACGGGCGCCCGGCTGGAAGCCTCGGTGGAAGATTATCGAGATGTCATGGTCAGCCTCTTTGCCCAGGTGGCGACCACCTACATCGATGTGCGCACACTGCAGAGCCGGCTGGCTTTCGCGCGGCGGAATGTGGCCAGCCAGCAGGAGACGATGGGCATCGTCATGGCCCGTGAGGACGCGGGTCTGGTGCCCCTGCTGGATGTTTCGCGCGCCCGCTCCAACCTGGCCAACACCGAGGCCGTCATACCCCAGTTGGAGGCCGCCCTGGAGCAGGCCCGCAACGGTCTGGCCGTGCTGCTGGGGCAGTGGCCGGGCAGTCTGGATGCGGAACTGGCCGTCGTGCCGGAACGCAACAACCCGGAAACCGGCGTCCTGCTGGACCTGCCGGTGGATCTGCTCCGCCGCCGGCCGGATGTGCGCGCCAGCGAGCGCGATCTGGCCGTCCAGACCGCCCGCATCGGGGTGGCCGCGGCGGATCTGTATCCCTCCTTCAGCCTGACCGGCGCGCTGACCCTGCAGGCCGGTCGCTTCGGTGATCTGGGCGAGAGCGACAGCATGGGCTGGTCCCTGGCTCCCGGCGTCCGCTGGAATCTGTTCAGCGGCGGCAAGATCCGCGGCCTCATCGCCGTGGAAGAGGCGCGGGCCCGGCAGGCTTTGGCGGCCTATGAGAAAAACGTCCTGACGGCTCTGGCCGAGGTGGAGAGCGCCCTGGTGGCCCTGCGCAATGAGGAGGAGCGGCGGGATCTGCTGGTCATGGCCGTGGAGGCGGCCCAGCAATCGGTGGATCTGGTGCATACCCAGTACCTGGAAGGGCTGACGGATTTTCAGAGCTATCTGGATGCCCAGCGCGTGCTCTTCAACCAGCAGGATCAACTGGCCACCTCGCGGGGGCAGGTGCTGACCCATTTCGTGAATCTGAATCGGGCTCTGGGTGGTGGCTGGTCTTTGGACGAACCCGTGCCCGGCCGCGATGCCGCAGACAAGGAAGAGGTCAATCGATGAAGGTCCATTCCCGGAACAATCGTGCCCGCCGGCTATCGACCGCCATGACTCTGCTGGTTTTGCCGGCCCTGCTTGGCCTGACCGGCTGCGGCGACAAGGCCCAGAAGTCCGCCGCACCCAAGGCCCCACCGGTGACGGTCGCCAGCCCGGAGGTCCGCGACATCAGGGACTTCATGGTCTTCACCGGGACCAGCCAGGCGGCCGAATCGGCCGAGGTCATGGCCCGCGTGACGGGCACCCTGAAGTCCGTGGAATTCCGGCCCAGCACCCCGGTGAAGGCCGGCGATCTCCTCTTCACCATCGAGGACACCCGCTACCGGGCTCTGCGCGATGCGGCGCGGGCCGCCTTGGCCTCGGCCCAGGCGAACCTGGAACGGTCCGAGTTGGAACTCAAGCGGGTGCAGAAGGCCGGCCGCAGCAATGCCGTCAGCGACATGGACGTGGACCGGGCCAAGGCGGATCGGGATATGGCCCGCGCCTCGGTGAGCAGTGCCCAAGCGGCCCTGGATGAGGTGGAACTGAACCTGGGGTACACGCGGGTCAAGTCGCCCATCGACGGGGTCGTCAGCCGCAGCTTGGTGGACCGAGGCAACCTGGTGGGGCAGGCGGGCCCCACGCCTCTGACAAGGGTCAACGCCCTGCAGCCCATCTACGTGTACTTCCATGCGCCGGAATCCGCTTTGCTCAGCTATCTGGCCCAAGGCAAACGGATGGGGCAGAAGAGCGAAGGGCCCGCGCGCCGCATCCCCGCCTACGTGGAACTGGCCAACGAGACAGGCTTCCCGCGGGAAGGTGTTGTCGACTACATCGACAACGAGGTGGACGCGCGCACCGGTACCATCGAACTGCGGGCGCGGCTGGAGAACGAGGACGGGGCCGTCTTTCCGGGCCTGTTCGTGCGGGTCAAGGTCGAGGGCGCGGAGATTCCCGACGCGGTGCTGGTGCCGGAGACGGCCGTGGGGTCGGACCTGGGCGGCAAGTACGTGTTGACCGTGGGTGAGGGCAATATCGTCCAGCGGATCTACGTGCGGTTGGGGGCGGCCCAGGGGGACGGTACCGTGCACGTCCGGCAGGGCTTGCGGGGGGATGAGACGATCATCATCAACGGCCAGGTGTTTGCCCGGCCGGGAGCTCCGGTCATGCCCCTGACGGCAGAACAGATGCGGGCCATGCGGGCCACGCGGGATTGATCGGCGGCAGGAAACGCCAAGGCCGCGCGCGCCCGCTGGCATGACGCGCGCAAGCCGCAAGGGAGAACCACAGGATGTTCAGCCGGATATTCATCGAACGGCCCAAGTTGGCGCTGGTCATCTCCATTCTCATCCTGATCGTGGGGCTCATCGCGGTGACCCTGCTGCCGGTGGAATCCATGCCGGACGTCACGCCGCCGACCATCGCCGTGAGCGCTTCCTATCCGGGAGCCGACGCCAACACCGTGCTGGAGTCCGTGGCCGGCCCCATCGAGGACCAGATCAACGGTGTGGAGAACATGATCTACATGGACTCCAAGAGCGATTCGGAGGGCAACTACAATCTGACCGTCAGCTTCGATATCGGGTCCGATGGGGACATGGCCCAGGTCATGACTAAGAACCGGGTGGCGGTGGCCGAGCCCCTGCTGCCGGACGAGGTCAAGCGTCAGGGCGTGCGGGTGAACAAGAAGAGCACGGCCATCGTGGAGGTGGTTAGCCTGCGCTCGCCCGGCGGCACCTACGATGCTCTGTTCATCAGCAACTACGTGGCCACCCGTGTCAAGGATCAGCTCTCGCGCGTGCCGGGCGTGGGGGAGGTGATGGTGTTCGGGGCCAAGGATTTCAGCATGCGCTTGTGGCTGGATCCGGAGCGTCTGAAGGCGCGTGGTCTGACGGCGGGCGAGGTCCTGGCCGCAGTGCGGGCCCAGAACGTGAACGTGGCCGCCGGCACCATCGGGGCCCAGCCCAACGAGGCCCACTTGCCCTTCCAGTACAACATCAAGGCCAAGGGGCGTCTGGCCAGCCCTGAGGAGTTCGGCCAGATCGTCATCCGCGCCGGCGACGAGGGTGAGGTGCTTTACCTGCAGGATGTGGCGGACGTGGAGCTGGGCGCCCTGAGCTACGCCTGGTACGCCCAGCACAGCGGTAGCCCGGCCATCGCCATCGGCCTGTACCAACTGCCGGGTTCCAATGCTCTGGGCGTGGCCACCGGCGTCAAGGAGACCATGGATCGGTTGGCCGAGGATTTCCCCGAGGACCTGGAATACGAGATCCTGTTCAATGCCACCGAGTACATCACCGCCTCGGTCAAGGAAGTGATCAACACGCTGATCGTGGCCATCATCCTGGTCATCTTCGTGGTGTGGGTTTTTCTGCAGGACTGGCGCACCACCCTGATCCCCGCCATCACCATTCCCGTTTCCCTGGTGGGCACCTTCGCGGTGATGCTGGCTCTGGGGATGTCCATCAACAATCTGACGCTCTTCGGGCTGATCCTGGTCATCGGCATCGTCGTGGATGACGCCATCCTGGTGACGGAGAACACGGTGCGCCTGATGAAGGAGAAGGACTGGGATGCGCGCCGGGCCATCAACGAGGGCATGGGGGAGGTGACCGGGCCGGTGGTCGCCTCGACCGCCGTGCTGCTGGCCGTGTTCGTGCCGACGCTGATGATGCCCGGTCTGACGGGTCTGCTGTATCGGCAGTTCGCCATCACCATCTCCATCGCCACCATCTTTTCCAGCATCAACGCCCTGACCCTGAGCCCGGCCCTGTGCCGCCTACTGCTCAAGCCGGAGGCGCCCGGCAAACGGAAGTGGTTCTTTTTCCGGAAATTCGACCAGTTCTTCACCTGGAGCACCGCCGGCTACAAGGGGCTGGTGGCCGGTCTGCTGCGCAAGTCGGGCCTGGCCATGGGGCTTTTCGCGGGGCTGCTGGTGCTGACCTATTTCGGCATGGTCAGCCTGCCCGGTGGTTTTTTGCCGGACGAGGACCAGGGGTACTTCTTCGTCAACGCCACCTTGCCCGATGGCGCCTCCCTGGACCGGACCATGGCGGTCACCGAGCAGATCAACGCCATCCTGGCCGACACCCCCGGCGTGGCCAAGTTCCTGACGGTGGGGGGATTCGGTGTTCTGGACGGGGTGCAGGCCCCCAACGTGGCCATGGGTATCGTGACGTTGGACAATTGGAGCGAGCGGCCGCCGGAGCTGCATGTCCAGCGCATCATGCAGCGGCTGCGGCCCCGGCTTTTCGGCATTCAGGAGGCTCTGGTCATCAGCTTCATCCCGCCGCCGATCATGGGCCTGGGCTCCGCCGGTGGTTTCAGCTTCGAGTTGCAGGATCGCGCCGGCGCTGGGGTGGTGGAGTTGCAGAAGGCCGCCCGGAATCTGGTGCAGGCGGGCAACCGGACCGGCAAGCTGGCCCGGATGAACCAGAACGTGCGCTCGGGCGTGCCCATGCTCTATCTGGATATCGACCGGGTGAAGGCCCAGGCCTATCACCTGAACATGAGCGAGATCTTCGCCACCCTCGGCACCTACCTGGGCACCAGCTACGTGAACGATTTCAACCTTTACGGACGCACTTGGCGGGTCATGGCCCAGGCCGACGAGGCGTTCCGTTCCCGGCCGGAGGATATCGCGCGCATCACGGTGCGGAACGCCCAGGGGCGCATGGTGCCGGTGGGGGCCTTCGCGGCGGTGCGCGACACCGTGGGGCCGCTGTTCATCGGGCGCTTCAACATGTACCCCAAGGCCCAGATCACAGGTATGGGCGCTCCCGGCGTCTCCAGCGGCGAACAGATCGCCGAGATGGAAAGGCTGGCGCGCGAGACCCTGCCCATGGGCTTCGGTTTCGAATGGTCGGGCATGACCTATCAGCAGCTCAAGGCGGGCAACCTGGCGCCGCTCATCTTCGGGCTGGCCTTCGTCTTCGTGTATCTTTTCCTGGTGGCCCAGTACGAGAGCTGGCTCATCCCCATCGCCGTGCTGCTGGGCGTGCCCGTGGCCATCATGGGCGCCCTGTGGTTCAGCAAGTTCATGGGGCTGGACAATAACATCTACACGCAGGTGGGGTTGGTGTTGCTCATCGGCCTGGTGGCCAAGACGGCCATCCTGATCGTGGAGTTCGCCAAGATCAATCACGAGCAGGAGGGCATGAGCATCCACGACGCGGCCCTGACGGCGGCGGAGCTGCGCTTCCGCGCCATCCTGATGACGGCCTTCAGCTTCATCCTGGGCGTGTTCCCGCTGGTGGTGGCCACGGGCGCGGGGGCGGCCAGCCGTGTTTCGTTGGGCAGCGCGGTGTTCGGAGGCATGCTGGTGGGCATCATCGGCATGGTGCTGCTGACGCCGGTTTACTACAAGGTGATCCAGACCCTGGCCGAAAAATCCGGTGGGGCCCCGCGGAAGCCCGAAGCCGCCGCGGGGGACGCCGCACCGTGAACACGCGCGTCTACCAGACGCCCGCTCCGACTTCGAAGACGTAGCCGATGCCGTTCCAGTTCAGGACCCCCTCGTTCTTTATGCCGAAGCGTAGGCCCCAGAAATCCGTTCCCAGATGGGAAAGAAAACGCAGAGGCGTGTGGTTCAGGTTGAGTCGGAACTTGACACCGGTCTCGGTCATGACGTCGGTGTGGACGTCGCCGTACTGGTCCTTGTCCCATTCCCAGCCGAAGGCGAAATAACCATCCATCCAGCGCGAAGCGCTGGGGGTGTACAGCAGGTTCCAACTGACATCTTGGAATTCATCGTCCTTGATATAGATACGGTTGACGAGCCAGCCCCCGGTGATGGGATCCGAAACGTTTTTTATCACCAACAGCGGGAAGATGAAGCTCAGACCTTCGGTTCCCGATGATTCCCCACTGTTCTGCCCTTCGACGCGGTAGGCGATGGACAGGGAGTGGGTGAAATTTTTCCCATCAATCCAGCGTGTGAAGGCGCGCAGGTCAGCGGTTTCAAGGATTTTGGGCCAGTTCTCATCGCCCTTGTCGTCTATGAAGTGCAGCAAGGTGGGCTCGGCTACAGTATCCACGGCTTCGGGGCGGGGGAAAGGACGCAGTTCATAGATGGCATTGTCCGGGGCGTACACTCCGTCCCGGCTGAAGGCCGCCCGCAAGTAACTGTCCACAGGCAGGGGGGGGAAAACACGGTGCTCCGGGATACGCTGCTTGGTCATCCAAGCCTGGAAGCTGCCCTTGTACAGGCCTCCACCGCGCATGATGTCCCGCACACCCCAGGCGTCGTTGATACGGCGGTTCACGTCGAAGGTGGGGGTGTAGATGCCGTCCTGGTTCTTATCTGTGCAGCTGGCGTGCTTGCCTTCTTCCACCAGGATGGTGACGGGAAATTTGGTGTATGCATCGGTCACGAGGGTGTTGTCGTACCACAGCAGGCCATGGGCCTTGCCGACGGCGCGCTCGATATAAAGGGCGTACTTCTGCTCCGGGCAATTTTCACAGTGGTGGACGTAGACCTTCAGATAAAGAGCCTCGACGTCGTGCTTGTGGGCACCCAGGCCTTCTTCTCGGGGATAATAGAAGAAATAATCGATGTCCAGGCCCGCTATTCGCGAGAGATCCAGCCGTGTGTCGACACGGTTTTTCAGATCTCCGGATATCGCAGGGGCACCTTCGCCCCGGGTCAGGACCGTGCGCAGCCGGTAGTAGACCACGGGACCGGAAGGCGCGGCCTCGAAAGGAAAGGCCGCGGGAATCATGATATCCTTGCCGGTGCGGTCTTCGAGGCTGGGTTCATCGGGGCTGAACCAGAGGATGGGGGCGCAGTAGGCGGCCATCTCCCGGAAGTCCAGGGTGGGCGTGCTGCCGGACCAGATGATCTGGAAGTTGTCGGGGATTTGGAGGAACAGAATCCACAGTTTCTTCATGGTTTTCCTTTGGGGTTGCAACCTGCAGGTGTTGTTTTCTGTCGGATGATGCGTGAAGAACATACCGCAGCCGGCCGCTCCGATCCACAGCCAAAATTTGCATGAAAAGGGGGCATGAAAAAGGGGCGGCCCATCGACCGCCCCTCGTCCCGTTCCGTTCCATCTCGTTGTGTATTCGTCCCGCCGCCCCCTATTCCTCCATGGGCTGGGCAGGTTCCACATACCCTTGCGGGGCATCCGCCTCGACCCCCAGGAACTCGTCCTGCAGGTACTTCGAATGGCAGAGCGTGCAGTCGTAGGGGATGGCCTGTCCGTCATCGTCCGTCATATTCGCGTTGTGGCAACGGAAACATCCGTTGGTCTCGTTGCTATGACCGAGATGGCTGGGGTAGGTATTCCACTGGACATTCATGATCGGGAAGATGTTGCGGGCGTAGATGTCCTGCAACGTCTCGATCATGGCGTCGGTCTCGTAACCGCCGGCCAGGGCGGCATCGTCCAGATCGCGCAGATAGAACCCGCGCACGGCGTTGTCGATGCCGGTCATGGCCGCGTCCTTGTCCGTGTAGGTGCCGGTCAGGGCCTCCAGGGCCACCTTCTTGGCGTAGGGCAGGGTGCGGTCGATGGCACCGGAAGCCAACGCCGCGTCCACGGCCCTTTCCGGATCCTCGTAGATATGCGTGGCCCGGTTGTGGCAGTCCACGCAGTCCATGGTGCGCGGCTCATGCTCGCCTTCCGGCAGAGCATGCTGGATGGCGGCCTTGTCCAGCTTGCGGTTGGTGTAGCGATGGAAGCTGTCGCCGCGGCGCACCTCCACCCAATCCATGTGCATGCGTTTCTCGTCCGCCGCCTGGTAGCGCACCTCGTTGGCCTCGAACACGTGCCAGTGGATGGTCCCGGCCTGCTCCCCGGTGCCGCCGCCCACCTTCATGGACAGGGTGGTGAACTGGGGCGTGCTGCTTTCGTCCATGGCGAAGCTCTTGTGGGTGACGATGCGGTCGCCGTAGAACTTCTGGGGCCAGTGGCAATGCTCGCAGGTTTCCCGCGCCGGCCGCAACTGGTGCACCGGTGTGGGGATGGGGCGCTCGTAGAGGTTGAAGGTGGCCGAGACCACCTGCCACAGACCGTTGAGCTTGGCGTCGATCAGGGCCTCGGTGCCTTCGCCTATGTGGCATTCCACGCAGGCGACATGGGCGTGCGGCGAGTTCTGATAGGCCACCCATTCGGGGTTCATGACCTTGTGGCAGGCCGTGCCGCAGAACTCCGAGGAATCCATGAAGTGGAGCATGCGCGCGCCCCCCAGACCCAGGAACAGGACGTTCACGATGGTCAGGACGGCGATCATCGCCACCAAAGAGGATCCCAGGCGCTTGGCCTTGGTCATGTCGTCGGGGAATCTCTGAGTCAACAACTCCGCGGTGGACCGCCCCGTGGCCTTGCGGAATTGCCACCAGCCGATGGGTACCAGGATCAGCCCCAGGATGAAAAGGGCCGGCAGGGCCATGTAGCTGATGAGTCCCACATAGGAGTTGGTCAGGATTCCCGCCATCCGCATCAGTTCGAAGAACACGAAGAGGATGAAGGCGGAGGTCGTCAAAACGACCCCCACCGTTCCCGTCCAGTTCGTCGCTAGTCCGCGGATGAAGAGCTGGAATCGCTTCATCACTCGGCCCCTTTAATTGAGGTTGACCTGGTACATGTTTTCGTACATCTCGGCCATCTTGCCGGACTTGATGTCCGCCTTGATGTCCGCCGTGGGGCGGTTCAGCCACTGGTGGTACGGGTCCGCCAGGACTTCGTCGATCATGGCGTCCAGTTCCGCGTTGTGGAATTTGCGCAGCTCGGGGATGTACTTGAAGTAGAAGTGCTGGGCCACCTCGTAGATACCGTGCCACCAGGTGTAGTCCGGACCCATCATGGCGGCGCCGTGGCGGGCGCGACGGCCCTCATGGTGCCAGATCTCCCACCAGATCCACTCGTACTTGTTGGAGAAGTTGGCCTTGCCTTCGCCCAGACCCAGTTCCTTGGTCTTCTTGTACAGGGCCAGACCGGGCTTGGCGAATTTCTCGTTGTACAGGTGCACCATGCCGTCCAGCTGGCCGTAGTGGCCGTCGATGAAGACCTCGCCGTGGCAGTTGCTGCACACGTCCTGCATGTTCTTGCGCTTGACCTCCCAGTTGTCCTTGGTCTTGGACACGGGCGGGCGCAGGGTCCAGCTGATGCGCTGGCCCACGTCGTGGGTGACGGCCTGGTTGCTGGTCTCGGACATGTGGCAGGTGGCGCAGGTGGGGGCCTCGTAGTAGTCCACACCCACGATCCAGCGGTCCGCGTTCAGGTTCATCTCTTCCTTGTTCGTGTAGTAGGCGTTGCCGTGCTTGCTCTCCTCGTAGACTTCCTTCTGCGGATGGTCCGGGCCGAGGTGGCACTTGGAGCAGGCTTCGGGCTGGCGCGCCTGCTTCACGCTGAAGGCGTGACGGGTGTGGCAGGCGGTGCAGCTGCCCTTGCTGCCGTCGGGGTTGATGCGCCCGATGCCGCTGTTGGGCCAGCTGACGCGGGCCAGCTTGTTGGGGCTGTTGGGGTCGATCTCGACCTTGCCGCCGTGGCAGCTTTCGCAACCGGCGATGGCCACCGGGGCGCCACCGGCCGCATGGGCCAGGTAGGCGTCCTTGGAGTTCAGGATCTCGCCGGCATGGGCGTGGTAGCTGTTGTGGACTTCCTGGCTTTCCTTCTCGTGGCAGGTGCCGCAATCCTTGGGCGTCACCAGGGTGGCGATATAGGCGCCTTCGTGCAGGAAGGCGTCGGATTCGCTCTTGTCCGCCTCGTGGCAGTCCAGGCAGGTGACGTTGTGCTTGGCGTGATTGCTCCTGAACCACTGGTTGTACAGACCGAGGGTCTTCTCCTTGTGGCAGGTCATGCACTTGCCGGCCACACCGTCATCGGCGGCCATGGCCACACCGGCGACCAGAAGGGCCAGAGCGCAGGTGATGAGCAGGATTCGTTTCATCGCGGAACTCCTTGTCCTGTTGTCTTCGTGTGACAGAACTGTGAACGGTTCGGCAATCATTCGGGCTCAAGGGGTGAGGGTCAATGAATTATATGACAACCCCATGACAGCAGAGGCATCATGGATTTGTATTTTTGCTGTTTCGTTATGCCGGCGAGAAGGGGATCCAGGCCGTCCGCGGAAAAGAGCCGGTGCCGTCCGAAGATTTGGTCGTGCCCGGCTTTGGCGCCAAGACGTTGTGATTGCATGAGGTAGTTTTGGAGTGTAGAATCCGAGTATCCTACCGGGCTTGGGGACACCTTATTTCCCGACAAAAAGGATGTTGAATGTCCTGAAAAAGCATTTCTAAAATGGTTCCGGCGTTTTTGGAATGAAATATTTGGATATTGTTGTCCTGTTTTAGGGACAACAAACTTTCCGGGAAAGGGAGAAACGGTAGATCAGGATCATGGCCCTGGCCCGACCGGGCGCCAGGGTCTACCTTCATCCCCATGACTCTGACGGACTGGACAGAATACGCGGCCTTTCGGTTGCTGGTGGGCGGGCTTAGGATTATGCCGGAACGGATGGCCCGCCGCGTGCTGCTGATGTTGGGAACATGGGCCCGGCACACGCCCGTCGGCCGGGCCGAAGTGGCGCGCCGGCAACTGGCAGGGGCGTTCCCGCGAGAGACGGTGCCGCAAATTGAGCGGCGTCTCGCGCTGGTCTATGATCATCTGGCCCTGACGGTGGGGGAGACCTTTTGCGCGGATCCGGAACGCCTGCTGGCCACCGTCCGGGTGGATCCGGGCTGGGCCTTGCTGGAGGAGGCCCTGGCCGCGGGGCAGGGCGCCATCCTGGCCACGGGGCACCTGGGGAATTTCGAACTGGGGGGCGCCCTGATCGCCCGGCGCTACCCGTTGCTGGATGTGGTCAAGACCCAGCGCAACGGGCTCTTCGATCGGTATCTGCAGGGTATGCGCCACGCCCACGGCATCGCCACGGTGCCCATGCCGCGCAGCGCCGGGCCCATTCTGCGGCATCTGCGCTCCGGCGGGCTGGTTTCCCTGCTTCTGGACCAGGACGCGGGGGCCCAGGGCCTGATGGTGGATTTTCTGGGGCGTCCGGCTTCCACCTGGCCGGGAGCGGCCCGCTTCAGCCTGCGCACGGGGTGCCCGGTGGTGCCCGCGGCCATGGTCCGTCAGCAGGACGGTGGCCATTGTCTACGGCTGGGGCCCGTGTTGCGTCCCGCTGATTTCGAAGATTCTCCCGAGGGAGTGCTGGGCTACCTGCAAAAAATATCCTCCAGCTTCGAGACCTTTGTGCTGGAACATCCCGAGCAATGGCTCTGGGTGCACCGGCGTTGGAAAAGTGCGAAAGTGGACAATCATCATGGTGCAAAGGAAGAGCAACGGCGCGCGTAATAAACTGTCCCCGGAAATCTGGGAGCGCGTTTTCCGTGTGACCCAGGTTCCGCTTTTCGTGGAAGATTTCACCCGGGTCCGGCAGGCTGTCCGGCGAATCCTGGCAGACGGGGTGGAGGATTTTGGCCTCTGGATGGACAGCCATCCGGACTTTGTGGGCACCGTCCTGCAGAATCTGGTTTTGCTGGATGTGAACGACATGGCCGTGGAGGTCAGCGGCGCCCGAGACAAGAACCATCTCATACGTAATTTCCAGCGCATGATCGTGCCCGAGACCCTGAACAGCTTCAAGGAGATACTCACGGCCATCGCCGAAGAGCGCCCCTATTATCAGGGGGAAAGCCAGTACCGCACCCTGGACGGGCGCTCCATGTTCACCTTCAACCGCGCCCTCATCCCGGAGCATGTGCCGGGGGAGCGGGACATCCTCGTCTTCGCCACCACGGACATCACGCCCGGGATATCATTCTGTGCCATGACCTGCAGGGACGGATCGAGTACGTCAACCAGGTGGGGCAGGATCTGATGGGCTGGAGCCTGGCCGAGTTGCGGAAGATGACCATTGACGATCTTGTGGTCGAGCGCCAACGCCCCCAGATGGAAGGACATCTCAGGCAGAGGGGGCAGGGCTACGGGGAAACCGCCCTGTTCGAGATCAGCATCAACACCCGGAGCGGAGGCGAACTGCCGCTGGAAGTCAGCACCATCGGCCTGCCCGGCATGGGGGATGGCCGGCCGCTGGTCATTGCCCTGATGCGCGATATCTCCGGACGCAAGAACCTGCAGGAGCGCATGCTCAACACCCAGAAGCTGGAGAGCCTGGGGGCCCTGGCCGGTGGCATTGCCCATGACTTCAACAACCTGCTGGTCACGATTCTGGGCAATGTGGAACTGATCAGCGAAGATGCCGAGGCGAGCCGCCGCTGGGCCGAGAATCTGGACTCCATCGCCGCGGCGGGCCAGAAGGCGGCGGATCTTTGCCAGCAGATGCTGGCCTGCTCCGGCCAGGGCAAATTCCAGGTGGACAACGGGGATCTGAGTGACCTGGTGCTGGGTATGCGGAGCCTGCTGGAGGCCGCGATCGGCGGTCGGGCGGGTCTGAATCTGCGGCTGGGCGAGAACCTGCCGGCGGTACCGATGGATTCCGCCTCCCTGCGCCAGGTCCTGATGGCCTTGGTCAGCAATGCGGCCGAGGCGCTGGATGATGATGGCGGTGAGATCGTCGTGCGCACCAGCCTGACCCGCTTCGCGTTCGAGGATTTGGAGCGGGGCCAATGCCTGCCTCCGCTGCCGCCGGGAGAGTATGTCGTCTGCGCGGTGGCCGATTCAGGCCGGGGCGTGGAGCCGGCCATCCGCCATCGCATCTTCGATCCGTTTTTCAGCACACGCGCCGGCGGTCGTGGTCTGGGGCTGAGCGCGGCCATGGGGATTGTGCAGGGCCATAAGGGCGGCATGCTGGTGGATTCGGTGCCGTCGGTGGGCACCACGGTTTCGGTGTTGTTGCCGCCGGCTCCCCGGCTCGCGGCCAAACCCAGACGGACCCGCAAGAAGGCGCCTGACAACTTGCATCAGGATCTGGCGGGCAAGCTCATCCTGCTGGTGGACGAGGACACGCCCGTCCGCAAGGTGTGCGAGGGATACCTGCGGCGTCTGGGCTGTTCCGTCCTGTCGGTGGACAACGGCCCGGATGCTGTGCGCATCTTCAGCCAGCGCTTCCAGGAGGTGGATGTGGTCATCCTGGATCTGGGCATGGCGGAGATGGGCGGTGTGGCCACCATGCGCCGCCTGCGGGTCATCAAGCCGGATGTGCCGGTGATCTTCAGCACCGGTTACGGGGAGGCGGAACTGGAAAAGCGCGCGGATGGGCTGGAGAACTACGGCTACATCGCCAAACCCTTCAAGCTGAGCACGGTGCGGCAGGCTTTGGCGGTGGTTCTGGGGAAAGCGGTGGAGTGAACCGCGGAAGCGTTGCCGGTCGTGGACGGATACCCGCCGGCGGCCCCCCCCCCAGCGGGTGCTCGAAATGTCGGAAAAGCTTTTCAGGGGGAAGCCCGGCGCGCCCATCCCCAGGCCGAAAATTCCCGTCGGCAAGGCCCGCTCTCGGGTGTTACAGTAACCGGGCCCAACGTTTTTCACCGATTGCCCACCGGAGAACGCCTGCCCCATGAGCCGTCTGCATCTGCTTGATTTCCTCATCATCGGAACCTACGTGCTGGTCACCCTGTCCCTGGGGTTGGCCTTCCGCCGGCGCGCCTCGCGCAGCCAGGAAGAGTATTTCCTGAGCGGCCGCAGCCTGCCCTGGTGGGTGTTGGGCACCAGTATGGTGGCCACCACTTTCGCGGCGGACACGCCTCTGGCGGTGACGGGTTTCATCAGGGACCACGGCATCTGGTACAACTGGTTCGGCTGGCACTATGTCTTTGCCCAGATGATGGCGGTGGTCTTTTTCTCGCGTTTCTGGCGACGGGCGCGGGTCCTGACGGATAACGAGCTGATCGAACTGCGCTACAGCGGCAAGCCGGCGGCCTTCCTGCGCGGCTTCAAGGCGGGGTACTTCGCCATCCTCTACAACTTCATCGTGCTGGGATGGGTGCTCAAAGGGCTGGGCACGGTGGCGGAAGCGGTGCTGGGGGTGGATCAGCACACGGCCGTGATCGTGGGCGCGGCCCTGGCGCTGAGCTACGCCTTGCTGGCCGGTTTCTGGGGCGTGGTGGTGACCGATGTGGTGCAATTCGTACTGGCCATGACGGGCAGCATTTCGGTGGCGGTGTTGGCGGTGCGCCATGTGGGCGGGCTGGCGGAACTGAAGGCGCGGCTGATGGCCGCCTTGCCGCCGGGGGACAACACCCTGGCCCTGGTGCCCGGCGGGGGCTGGGGGTGGGATAGTGACTTCGTGCAGTTCCTGATCTTCGTGACTGTGATGTGGTGGGCCAGCCACAACGCCGACGGCGGCGGCTACCTCATCCAGCGCATGAGCGCGGCCAAGAACGAGAAACACGCCCGGGGGGCCACCCTGTGGTTCGTCCTGGCCAACAATGCGGTGCGTTACTGGCCGTGGATCATGACGGGGCTGGCCAGTCTGGTCATCTTCCCGGTCATGCCCGAGGGCCTGACCGCCGAGGCGGCCTACCCCCTGGTGATGCTGGAGGTGCTGGGGCCGGGGCTGCTGGGGCTGCTGCTGGTCAGTTTTTTCGCCGCGTTCATGAGCACCATCGACACGCATCTGAACTGGGGTGCCAGCTATCTGATCAATGACATTTATCGACGTTTTCTGCGGCCGGACGCGGGGGAGAAGGAAACCGTCCTGGCGGCCAAGCTGTGCGTCCTGTCGATGATGGTCTGCGCCGTGCTGGTGGCCTTCCTGTTGACCAGCATCGGCAAGGCCTGGCTCTTCGTCTGGGCCATGGGCGCGGGCATCGGGCCGGTGTTGGTGCTGCGCTGGTTCTGGTGGCGGTTGAACGCCTGGAGCGAGATCGCCGCCCTGGCCTCGTCCGTGGTCATGGCCTTCGGCTTCGAAGTGGTGGCCTTGATCCAGGCCGGCGGCGATTACGCGCTTTTCGCGACTCCGGTGCGCATGGGCTCGCTGGTCCTGGGCAACCACCACAAGGCCCTGATTCTGGTGCCGGTGACGGTCATCAGTTGGCTGGTGGTGACCTTCCTGACGCGGCCGGTGGAGGCGATGCGGCTGGAGGAGTTCTATCGCCGGGTGCGTCCCGGGGGCTGGTGGGGACCGGTGGCCCGGGCTTTGCCCGAGGTGCCGCGTGACGACTTCGGCTGGTGGCGCTTCCTGGTCTGGGCGGGGGGATGCGCCGCGGTTCTGGGAACGCTTTTCGGGATCGGCAAACTGCTCATGGGGGAACCGGTGGCCGCGCTGGGGCTTTTCCTGCTGGCGGCCGGTGGCGCGGTGGTGATGGGCAGGGAGCTGCTTCAGGACTAGCCGGGACCGGCCGGGGCCGATCGATCAAGGATCAAGTCGATCAAGACCGCACGGGCCGGTCGGATCAGGCCTCGGCCCGCATGGCGCCGGCGGCGGCCAGCAGACGGAACCGGAATCGGGTTCCTTCGTTCACGCGGCTTTCGACCTGCAGAATGCTGTTATGGCCGGCCACGATCTTGCTGGCGATGGACAGGCCCAGGCCCGAACTCTGCCCCAGTTGCTCGCGTACGGCGTTGATGGCGGGGTTGTCGCTGTTGCGGGTGCGGCTGCGGTCCGCGGTGAAGAAGCGCTCGAAGATGTGGGGCAGATCATCCGGATCGATACCCATGCCTGTGTCCCGCACCGTCACTTCCACGTGGTCCTGGATACGGGCCAAGTGGATGACCACCTTGCCGCCCTGGCGATTGAACTTGATCCCGTTCTCCACCAGATTCTGCAGCACCTGGGCGATCTGCAGAGGATCCGCATGCACCAGGGTGTCCTCCCCCGTAGCTTCGTCTTCGCTCTCCAGATCCAGCGTCACGCCGGCATCTCGGGCCACCTTCTCACAGCGCAGCAACACGGAGTCGGCCAGTTCCAGCAGGGGGAATTCCTCCATGTTGAAGGCCATCTGCCCGCTGTCGAAGCGGCTCAGCACCAGCATGTGGTCGATGAGCTTGTCCAAGTGGGTCAGGTTGTTGGCGATGATCTCCAGATAGCGGTGGCGTTGCTCCTCGCTCAGGCTCTCGGTTTGCATGCGGAGGGTTTCGATATATCCCTGCATGCTGCTCAAAGGGGTGCGCAGATCGTGGCTGATGTTGGCGATGAGGTTGCGCTGGAAGCGCTCCTTGTCGCGCAGCTTCCCCATGGTGCTTTCCAGGTTGCCGGCCATGGTGTTGAAGTGGCTGCTGAGGGTACCGACCTCGTCGGGGCTGTCTTCCGGCAGGCGGGTCGTGAGATCCCCCTGGGCGAAGGTGCGAACCCCGTCATCGAGGATGCGGATGCGGCGGATGGTCCAGAACATGATGACCAGACCGCTGAGGCCGGAAAAGGCCAGGATAAGGAACATCCCGCCGACACCCAGGAGACGCTCGGCCGCGGCAATGTCCTGGCTGCTCAGGGGGATGGGCTCATAGGTGGCCACGACGTAACCGGCCACCTGGGGACCGTCCGCGGTGTCGCGCAGCAGGCGGTCCACCTCGAAGATGCGGTTCTCGTAGGCGTCGACGCTGGCATCGGGCAGGGGGTAGGTATCGAAATTCCAGGCGCCGGCGCTCATGTCGCGCAGCAGGCGGGCGTCCACTTCGGGCACGGCCCCCGCCAAGCTGTCCGGTTGGCTGCTGTGGATCTGGAAACCGTCTGCGTCGAAGAGGATGATCTCGACCCCGAAGCGTTCCACGCTGCGGCCATACTCCTGGGTGCGGGCGGCCAGGCGGGCGGGCTCGTCCAGCAGGCCACTCATCTCCAGGGCCAAAGCATCCAGTTCGCCTTCGCTGGTCTCCAGGAACCAGCGGTTCATGTCCACGCTCAACCGATCGCCGACACCGCCGGCTGTCAACCACCAGTAGAACCCGCCCCCGATGATGAGCAACATCAGCAGGAACAGACTTGCGCCACGAAAGGCCAGGGTATGGAAGAAGTGGGGACGGAGCATCGTTATAGGAATTCCTCGGTGAAACGGTAGCCGATACCCCAGACCGTCAGAATCACGTACACATCCGAGTCCTGATCCCAGACAATGTCCAGCAGTTGCCGGCGGCTGAAGGTTCGGCCCGGACGCGAGGCCAGGGTGTAGAGCAGATCGTATTCCTTGACCGTAAGCTGCACGGGTTCCCCGTTGATTTGGACCTTGCGCTTGCCGTGGTCGATCTTCAGGGGGCCCAGGTCCAGGATGCGGTCGCCGCTGCTGATGCGGGCCATCTCCTCGGCGCGCTCGATGCGGCGGTGCAGCACCTTGATGCGCGCCGTCAGTTCCCGGATGCTGAAGGGCTTGGTCAGGTAGTCATCGCAGCCCAGTTCCAGGCCCAGGACCTTGTCGGTTTCCTCGCTACGGGCGGTGAGCATGAGCACGGGGGTGCGCGTGTCGCTGGAGCGGATCTCCCGCAGCACATCGATGCCCGAAATGGTCGGCAGCATCCAGTCCAGGATCACCAGACCGTATTGCCCGCTCTGGAAGGCGATGAGACCGGCCTCCCCGTCGGCGGCCGCAGCCACCTGGTATCCCTCCGCCGTCAGGTGCAGGGTGAGCAGGTCGATCAGTTCACGGTCATCCTCGACGACCAGGATTCTGCGTTTGCCATTTGCCCCGCCACTCATGGGGCCTCCTCCATAGAAGATAATCAAGACTTTCTGTGAGAAAAATTGACAATATAATGTCTCTCTAAAGACGCCTATAGGTCAAAAACGGAGAGAGGTTCACGGAAAAAGAATCTGGGCGTGATACTTTGGTGAGACAAAATACGCATTATAGATCACGGTTCGGGTCCGTGTTGGCCATGGGAGGGCCTGCGGATTGCGAAAACAAGATTAACCTGCGAAGACTTCTTCGGGGTACGGACAGCCCTCCGCCGGCGCTGGTCGGATCGTTCATTGCTCCCGGCCTACAGTGGTGGGGGATCCTGCCCATGAGGTTGGATCTCGCAGGTTGACATGGCGCCGATCGCCCGGGCGTCCACAAAAGCTGAGAGCGAATTTTCCCGACCGGGTCTTCTCATGCCCCCTTGATGGGCCCGGTGGACAAGGCCCCGTTCCTTAGGAGCGGGGCCTTGATGCGTTCCCCCGGCAGAGTCCCCCCCCCCCCGGCAGAATCCTCCCGGCAGTGTGCTTCGGCGGCGGCCTCCTGCTTGACTGATTCCCGGCGGGGCTCCTATAATCCGTGTTTGTTCCCTCTGCCTCGTTCCCCGTCTCCCATATGGAAGGACACCATGAACGCTCATCCCGTCCCTTTGCCCGCTCCGGGGCGCCCGCTGCTGACCCTGCGCGATGTTTCCAAGCGCTATGGTGAGAAGGTGGCCGTCCGGTCGGTGAACCTGAGCATCCCGCGAGGGAGTATCTACGGCTTCCTGGGGCCCAACGGCGCCGGCAAGACGACGACCATCCGGGCCATCATGAACATCATCCTGCCGGACAGCGGGGAAATCCTTTTCGGGGATGCCCCCCTGGACGGCAGCCTGCGTGACCGCATCGGCTATCTCCCCGAGGAGCGCGGCCTGTATCGCAAGATGAAGTGCCGGGATCAGCTGGCCTACTTGGCGGAATTGAAGAGCGTGCCCCACGCCGAGGCTTTGCGGCGTGCCGACCACTGGCTGGAGCGCATGGGCCTGGCCGAGTATAGCCACAAGAAGATCGACACCCTGAGCAAAGGCATGCAGCAGAAGATCCAGTTCGCGGCCACCTTCATTTCGGAACCGGATCTGGTCATCCTGGATGAGGTTTTCACGGGACTGGATCCTCTGAATATCGAGCTGTTGCGGGAGATGATCCTGGAGCAGAAGGAAAAAGGGGTGACCATCATCTTTTCCACCCACATGCTGGCCGAGGCGGAGAAGGTCTGTGACAGCATCTGCCTGATCGAGGGTGGGGAACTCATCGTCGATGGGACCATGGAGGAGGTGCGCCGGGATTTCCCCCTGAAAGCCGTGCGGGTGGCCTACGAGGACGAGATGGCCCCCCCGGATGACCTGCCCGGCGTGTTGCGCCGGGAATTCAAGGAAGGTGTTTGGCATCTGATCCTGGCCGAGGGTTCGGATCCCCAGGTCCTGCTGCCGTTGCTGATGGCCGCGGGCCAGGTGTCCCTCTTTTCGGCCAACCGGCCCAGCGTGGGGGATATATTCCTGGAAGCGGTGGCTCGCCATCGCGGGGAGGTGCGGTCATGAAGAAGATCCTGACCGTCGTGCGCAAAGAATACCTGGAGCGGGTGCGCAGCAAGAGTTTCGTCATCGCCACGGTGCTGGGCCCGGCCCTCATGTCCCTGTTCATCGTCATGCCCATGCTGCTTTCGGAAACAGGCAAGGACAAAGAGCGCATGGTCGGCTTGGTCGATCCCGCGGGGCGCTGGTTGCAGCCCCTGAGCGAGACCATCGAGAAGATGGAACTGGGCAACGTGCGGTTGCGGGCGGTGGGCACCGCGGAGCAGCCCACCGATCAACGGCTGGCGGAAATGAAGGAGAAGATCCAGGCTGGAGAGCTGCACAGCGGCGTGGTCCTGGGGCCGGACTTCCTGCACGATCCCCAGGCCATCTATTACAACCAGAGCGTCAGCTCTATGGTGGTGCGCAACGAAGTGTTGCGCCCGGCCCTGAACCAGGTGCTGCGGGAGGCGCGCTTCCATGAGAAGGACGTTTCTCAGGAGCTTTTCCGTTACCTCTTCGTCGGCAGCCAGTGGCAATCCATCGTCATCACCGATGAGGGCGAGCAGGAACAGGACGACAACGTCAGCTTCGGCATGGCCTTCGTGCTGATCATGATCATCTACATCATGGTCATCATGTACGGGAACCATACGCTGACGGCCGTCATCGAGGAGAAGAGCACCCGCATGGTGGAGGTGCTGCTGGCCAGCATCTCGCCCGAGGACCTGATGCTGGGCAAGATTCTGGGCATCGGCGGTGCGGGGCTGACGCAGTTCGCCATCTGGACGGGGGCCTTCTACGCCCTGAGCCGGCGGGGCGTTGATATAGGAGGCTTCAGCCTGGATGTGGGCTTCCTGTCGCCCATGATCCTGATCTCCTTCATCGGCTTCTTCGTGTTGGGCTTTTTCCTTTACGCCACCATGTACGCGGGCGTTGGGGCCATGTGCAACACGGTGCAGGACAGCCAGCAATTCCATACGACGTTGGCCATGGGGCTGGTCATCCCGATGATGCTCATGACCATGATCATGCGCGCCCCCGACAGCACCTTGTCGGTGGTGCTGAGTCTGTTCCCGCTCTTCTCACCCATCCTGATGTTCATGCGTGTGAGCGTCAGCACTCCGCCCGTTTGGCAGGTGGCCCTCAGCTGGGGGTTGATGCTGGTGTCGATCTGGTTCTCGTCCCGGGCGGCGGGCAAGCTCTTCCGTATCGGGATCCTGATGCATGGGGCCTCGCCCACTTGGGGCTCTCTGATCAAGGCCATCAGGGCCTGATTGCGGACAAATTAGTCGCGGATAATCCGGTCCTTCCCGGATGTGCGGAAACCCGGCCCTATCAGGGGCCGGGTTTCCGTCAAGAAGGGGGGCTCAGCCCAGAAGCTGGGACAGGTTTTCGACCAGGGTCTCCATCTGTCGCGCCTTGCCGTGCAGGATCCGCCCGCCGCCAACCGTTTCCTCAGCGATGGTGACGTTGTCTTGGGTGATCTGATCCATCCGCTTGACGGCCCGGCTGAGCTGGATGATCTGCTCGGCCTGCCGGGCGGCTTCGGCGCTGATCCCGGTGAGCATGTCGGTCACAGCCTTCTCACTGGTGTTGACGGCGTCGAAGGCTTCGCTGGTTGAGCTGACGAGATGGCTGGCCGATTGGGTGCGGCGGACCGATTCCTCGATCAGGCCGGCCGTGTTGGTCGCCGCCTCCGCGCTGCGCTGGGCCAGGCTGCGCACCTCTTCGGCGACCACGGCAAACCCCTTGCCGCTGTCCCCGGCGCGGGCGGCTTCCACGGCCGCGTTGAGGGCCAGCAGGTTGGTCTGGAAAGCGATCTCATCGATGGTCTGGACGATTTTGCTGGTCTCCTGGCTGGTTGCTCGCTGGTGCTCTGCATGGAGAGATGGGCCGTCTCGGCGTGGCCGGCCGTTTCCTGCGTGTTGTCCGCCAGTTGGGTGAGGGCGGCGCTGGATTCCTGCAGGCTGGCGGCCTGGCGGGTGGCCCCATCGGCCAGATTGTTCATGCTGCTGGTGATTCGTCGGCTGGTCTGGCTGATCTGTTCCGCCGCATCCACCAGGCTGGCTTCGATTTGGCGCAGAGGATGGACCACTCGGCGGCGGATGAAGAGGGAATAGATGCCGATAATGATCAGGAGCATGGGCAAGAAGAAGATCAGAGATTGCCGGGCCATGTGCTGCAGGGGCCGGGCCAGGGTCTCGTCCTCGAAATAACTGGCGGCCACGATCCAGTCCTTGGACGGGAGATAGCGGTAAGCGGCCACTTTCCAGGTGTGGGTTTTGGGGCTTTTGTAGCGATAGTAGCCCGTCTTTTCGGCCACCATCTTGGAGACGAAATCCTTGTCCAGCCAGTTCTGGCCTTGGACCTTGCGGTGGATGAGCATTTGGCCTTGCCCATCGACCACGAACAGGAACCCCGTCTTACCCAGTTGCACGTCCGTGTTGATGGCGGCCTCCAGCTGGGCGACGGTGGGGTTGTCCATGGCGGAGAGTATTTCCACCGTGAGGTTTACGACATCTTCCAGCACGCGCCGGTTCAGATCTTGGATTTCCCCCTTGACCACCTGCTGGTTGAGCACCCCCATGCCTCCGAAAACCAAGAACAGGGCCATCAGAAGGTAACCGTAGAGCTTCTTTGAAATGGACATGACACCCTTTCCGGTGTGGTGGGCCGGTATCGCGGACCTATTCATCAGGATAGGCACCTGATAGGTCCGTCTTTCGGATGTCAGCAAGAGATATTAAGCCTCAACTTGCTGTCATGGCATGATCTCTATCTGGAAACGGTCACCCGGGACCAGGGCGTCCGCCACATCCATACCGTCGACGACGCGG
>PDWI01002893.1_pt1 | contig 25215 bp, 20 predicted proteins | sample 1430891 | NCBI WGS metagenome assembly PDWI01 (sample SAMN01162508, study PRJNA174530) | Oral metagenome, whole genome shotgun sequencing project. | biome: Marine environment; feature: Marine mammal; material: Swab sample of the gingival sulcus; isolation source: swab sample of gingival sulcus...
ATAAACAGCCACACTATAAGCCAAAAGTGAAGCAACGGTAAGTCTTACAAGCGGTGAAAATAGAGTTTCTATCGCGCTTTGAGCCATATCTTGTTCAGCAGGGCTTATTAAAAGTGCTAAATTCATCACAACAGTTGTAAAAACCATCGTTAAAAAACCCAAAGCTACGACGGTTTTTGCATACTTTTTACCGTAATTTTCCGCCAAAATATCTTCGATTAAAAATATCCCGCCATAAGCTATATTTCCAAGCGTCGCATTGACACCAAATAACACCACAAGTTTATTTACTTGAATATTTGCTATAATGATAGAAAGTGGGATAAACATCAAAATACCAAGCTTACCCCACCTTTTATAGGCAAAGAGTATAAAAGCATAATTTACAAAAATATAGATAAACCATATCAGCTCATCTTTTCCAAAAATATCCATAATATCTTACTTTGTCCTTTGTTATTGAAACTTTTTTGAAGACGCTGATTATAGCAAAGAAAAACTTTAAGCTTGTTGTAAAAAAATTATTTTATTTTAAAGTTTGATTTTTTATAAAATATTCAATATCTTCTTCTATCTTTTCATAAGCTGTATTTGCATCTTCATAGTAGATTTTATCAAAATTTTCCTCATATATGACGGAGCTTTTTTCAAGGTTATTTAAGATAGAATATTTTGAAAAAGAACTAAGAAAATTTACATCAATCACATTTCCACTTGTACCAATAACCACCAACAAATCGCACCCTTCCAAGCTTTTATAAAGCTCTGCATACATTGGTGCCACCTCACCAAAAAAGACGATATTTGGACGCATTTTTCCTTTACATGTAATACATGTACTATTCGTTTCATCTTGCGGGGCGTATTTGATATTTTCTATTTTTCCGCAATTCATGCAGCGAATCTCTTCTAAAAACCCATGTAAATGAAGCACATCTTTACACTCTGCCTTTTCAAGAAGATTATCCACATTTTGAGTGATGATATGGACATTTTTAGGATACTTTTCTTTTAATCTTGCACACATAAAATGAGCATTATTTGGCTTTTTGTCTGCTATATCCGTGCGACGCTTGTTATAAAACTCTATCGTCTCGTCATAATTCCAATTTAAACACCCAGCCGTGCAAATATCCTTTATGTCATATTGCTCCCAAAGCCCTCCACTATCTCTAAAAGTCGAAATTCCTGAACTTGCACTAAGCCCCGCTCCTGTGAAAATGATGATGTTTGGTTTAATTTTATTTGCCATGATAAATCTCCTTTTTAGTATAAAATAAAGCTTAATGAACAATATTTTCATTTCTTAAAAAAACACAACTCAAGTTAAAAGCATACTAAACATATTATTAAACTGATAACTCTCATTTCCACAATCTACTTATAATTTGAATAACTAAAGGCATAACTTCAAATACTTCCTAGATCTTCAACAATCTTTTCCAACCAAGACTTGCATTGTTGATAAACTTTTTCTTGTTTAAAATTATTTTTATCAATTTTTTGCAACGATTCAATATCTTTTAGTTTTATTTGGCAAGCTTTTAAAATTATTGTTTTATTTTTATGAGAAAAACTTTTTTGTCTAGAGTCTATAAAATCTTTGTAATCCATAATCACTTTAAACTTGTAGATATTGTTATCTAGTTTGTTTAAAAGTGTGTCAGCTTCTATAAATAGCCTCATAGCATCAGAAATTGTTGTAGAATGGATAGAAGCCTTTTTTAGATTTAATCTTGCTTTTTGATTGTCTATTTTGTATTCATCATAGAATTCCTTAAATTTAGCCTTATCATAAGCTGTTTGCAAATATCTTTCTGCTTTTTCATAGTTGTTCATTGCTATATGAGCCATTGCATACTGAAGCCAATACTGGGGATTATCTATATGGTATGGTAAAATATTTTTAATGTTTTCAAAATACCTTACCAACATTTCTCTTTTTGTTGTATTAGGCAAAATTTGCTCAATAAAATTAAATCTAAACAAATTTATTCTAACAGCATTTCTATTATAATCTAAAATTCTACCTTGTGAAAATTTTTTATCTAAATCTTTAAGCACAGATAAACATTGTTCAATAATATAGTTTGGCTCAAAGTGTTCTTTGAGTATATGTAGTGAATATACTGATGATTTTGTATTTATTTCTTGCTCTAAAAGATTTAATGCAAATATACTTCTAAGTTCTGTGGTGCTTGAGAAGGTAAATAATATTTCTTCATTTTGAGATAGATCAGAAACAAGCGATAACGATATTGGAATATTCATTATATCTAATAAACAAGTTATAAAAATATTTTTTTTAACATCTTCTTCTTTTTTATTATTTTTTATTATCGATTTTTCTAAAAGCTTTGAGATTTCATCTTTAATATGTTTTGAATTAAAAATATCTATTAGAACATTTGAAATCTGACTTCCTAGTTTATCTTGCAATAACCTTCTTTTTTCCCCAAGTGAATATTTACCATATTTTCCCCATAATGTAGTATGCTCAATAATCTTAATTAGCTTTTCAATCTCGCTATCATCCAAAATATCTATATTTAAATCTTTTGTTTTAAATTCAGGACTATTATCTGATATGAATTGATAGTGCCTATAAGTTCTTTCTGAAAATAAAAACTTTACATTTCCTGTATCAACAATGGATAAATGTTTGATTATGTCAGGATGATTACTATAGGTATCTATGATGAGTATGCAACTTAGCTTTTTGGATATTATTTTGTCTATATCTGCAATATAATTACCAGATAAATCAGATAAAACATATACCTGTTTACCTTCTAAAGCTAACTCTAAAGCGGCTTCTCTTAAAAATACACTTTTCCCATTGCCTAATTCAGAAGTTACACATATCATTTTATTTTCATTAACTAATATTTTTAGTTTTTCAATTTTGGTTCGTCTTATTAAAAAAGGAATAGTTTCATCAGTCATTCCTTGTTCTATATATTCTTTTTTTAAATTACCATATTTTAAAAATATTTCAATATCCTCTTCACGTATTTGCTCAACCTGATTATCTTCAATTTTGTATTTAGAAAAAGATTCAAGAAAAAATTGTTCTTGCAATGATATAACCTTTTCCATATTTTCTTCTACAATTTTTGCAAATCCACTCAATCCAACTTTAAAAGACCTGCCATATTTGTCAAATTTAAAATCTTCAAATTCACTATTTTTAGAATTCTTATTATCTCTACGTATAAAATATGTTCTATTTTTTAAATGTGGAATTTGAAATAAAACTTTTTCAATATCTATATCATACATTGAATATCCAATAAAAACAATTGCACTACTAAATTCGATATCTTGTTTAAATATATAATTCCAATTTGATTTTTCAAATGATTCAGGAGATAAATATGAAGAACTAGTAAGTTTAAAAGTTGTATTCAGAGTGTCTTTACTTAAAGAGCTAATTGAACCATTTAAATGAACACAAATATTATCGTTAGTATTTAATTGAGTAGAGTCATCAATAGTTACTGTTTTTATTAGTTTATTGTTTTTTCTGGAAGATATTTCAACTAAGTCATCATAGTTTGTTGTATATATTCGTTTCCATGGCAGCTTCAGTATAGAAATATGTTCTTCTTGCGGCTCCTTGATTGTGTACATATGCTTTAATTTATTGATTAGTTCATCCATTAGAAACTCGTTGTCTTTACAGCATTTATTTATAAAATAATCCGAAGAAACTTTCAAATCATCAGTTTCGCTAAATCCACCTATTTTTGAAATCTCTAATGATAATTCTTTTGCTAAAGGAATTTTTGCATCATATAAATTTATTGCACTTGCAGAAAATCCAGCACCCACAAACAAAATAGCTCTACCATTTGCTATTTTTTCAATCAATTCATTCATATTCGACTCCTACAATAACATTTACACTTTACATTATAACATAATTCAATTATTGGATAAAATTTTTACACAAATTTATAGCATATAAAACTACAATCTATATATTATTAAATATTTTATAAGAGATGAAAACACAAAATTCAAAAAAAACTTGATAAAAACAATATTAAACACTTTTAAAAAAGTTAAACTTAATGACTTATAGTAACATTTTATTCTTATTTTTTAAAATAAAAAAACAAATTTTAAGTTTAACACAAAGATTTGTGGATTTGATAATTCCGTTTAGGAATTTAGGCTATTATCACAAAGATTTCAATGGTAGCTTTTCTATAAAATCAGTACTTCCTGCAATGTTTCCCAATAACCCAGAACTTAACTACCACAATTTAGGAAGTATTCAAAATGGTGGAGACGCTATGGATACTTTTGCATCGCTTCATCTACTTAAAAGATAAAAGTAAAAGAGATGCGATAAGAGAGGATTTATTGGCTTATTGTAAACTTGATACTTTGGCTATGGTTAGAATTTATGAAAAATTACAAAAAATTATCTGCCAATAAAACATATTCATGTAGTCCAAAAAACTATATGTAATCTATATGTAACTTAATTGATAACAATTCTTACTATTAAGCTGACATAAAGTTCAATTTATCTATAATACACTCAAAATTTCAATCTCAAAGGATTACAATGTTAGGAAAAATTACTTTAGGAACTTTGGTTATTGCTAGTTCTATATTTGCAGCTAGTGAAGTTAATGTTTACTCAAGTCGTCACTACGATACAGATAAAGAGCTTTATAAAATGTTTCAAGAGCGAACAGGTATAAAGGTTAATGTTATCAAAGCAAAAGCAGATGCACTTATAAAGAGGATGGAAAGCGAAGGTAAAAAATCAAAAGCCGACGTTCTTATCACGGTAGATGCAGCTAGAATATATAAAGCACAAAAAAAAGGGCTTTTTCAACCTATAAAGTCAAAATTTTTAGAGGGAAAAATCCCAGCAAAATTACGAGATAAAAATAACCGCTGGTTTGCTATTACAAAAAGAGCTAGAGTTATCGCTGTAAGAAATGACTTTAAAATGCCTAAAGAGGTTTTTTATGAGGATTTGGCTGATTCAAAATACAAAGGTCAAATCATGGTAAGAAGTTCAAGTAATGTTTATAACCAATCTCTAATGGCAGCTGTTATTGCTCACAAAGGTGTTGAAAAAGCGACTGCTTGGGCAAAGGGTGTGGTTGCAAATATGGCAAGAAATCCAAAAGGAAGCGACCGTGACCAAGCTAGAGGAGTTGCAGCTGGAGTTGGCTCAATTGCAATTATGAACACTTACTATATAGGAAAACTTGCCAATGGAAATGATACTGATAAGAATGTTGTAAAAAGTACAAAAGTTATCTTTCCAAAGTTTAAAAATGGCGGTACACATGTAAATGTTAGTGCAGCTGGTGTTGCAAAATATGCTAAAAATAAAGAAAATGCTATAAAATTTATAGAGTTTCTTGCATCTACTCAAGCACAAAGTCTTTTTGCAGAAGCAAACTATGAGTATCCAGTTATAAAAGGAGCAAAAATCTCACCACTTGTTGCTTCTTGGGGCAGTTTTACTGAAGATGATATCTCTATAAACAAATTAGGAGAGGAAAACGCAGCAGCTGTTAAAGCACTTGACGTAGCTGGCTGGAAATAATATTTGCTTAAAAATTTCTCATATTTAAAAATAAGTAGCGTGGCTTTAACGCTACTTATTTCAATTCCGATGATTACAATTTTTGTATATCTTTTTGCTTACGATACTCCAAATTGGGAGCATATTAAAAATACAGTTTTATTTGATTATACAAAAAATACTATTTTTGTGATGATTGGAGTTGGAGTTCTTACTACTATCATTGGATTTACCACCGCATACTTAGTATCGCTTTATGAGTTTTCATATTCACGGTTTTTTCAATACGCCTTAATTCTTCCTTTTGCCTTGCCAACATATATCATCGCTTTTATATACAATGGCATGTTTGGCATAACAGGAAGCATAACTCAATCGATTTTAAAACTACTAGATAAAAATCTAAACGAGCTACCATATTATGATATCCAATCGCTTTCTGGCGTCATTTTTGTAATCTCTTTAGTTTTATATCCTTATGTTTATTTGGTATGCAGAACCTATTTAAATTTTGAATCATCTTCTATCATAGATGCTGCAAAAACTCTAAACCTAAATGCTTGGCAAAGTTTTTATAAACTTATTTTACCTATATCTAGACCTGCTATCATAGCTGGGGCAACACTTGCGGTGATGGAGGCTACTAGTGATTTTGGTGCGATGGATTATTTTGGTGTTAGCACCTTTGTAACAGGAATTTTTAGGACTTGGGAAGGCATGGGAAGTGTTGAAGATGCTTCAAAGTTAGCTAGTATTTTAATGGGGTTTTTATTTTTACTTATTTTACTTGAGAGGTTTCAAAGACGAAATAAAAATTATAAAAGTTCAGGAAAGGATTTTAAGCCCATATCTAAAACAAAACTCAAAGGATTTAAAAATTTTCTTGCGTTTTTAGCCTGTTTTATACCATTTTTTTTAGGCTTTTTACTCCCTTTTATACAACTTGTGTATTGGTTTTTTATATCTTATGAAAAAATCGTTGATGAGGATTTTATATATCTTTTATTTAAAACCTTAAAACTTGGAATTATATCTTCTATTTTAATCACATGTATTGCCCTGCTTTTAACTTTTTCTCTTAGGGCAAATAGAGATAAAATCAGCGCAATGAGCGTTCAAATAACAAAGCTAGGTTACTCTATACCTGGCGCGGTTGTAGCAGTGGGAATTTTAAGTTTTCTTGGAATGATAAATGAGTATTTGGATGTTTTAGTTCTAGGCACTATCGGTACTGTTATATTTGGATACACCATAAGATTTATCGCCATATCTATAAACAATTTTGAAGCAGGGTTTAACAGAATACCAAATAGTTATGATGATGTGGCAAACATAAGTGAACTAGGAAGATATAAAAGTTTTAAAATGATATTTTTACCCTTGCTTAAAAATTCAGCACTTGCATCATTTATTGTTGTGTTTATAGAGGTTATCAAAGAACTTCCTCTTACCATGGTATTAAGACCTTTCAACTACGATACATTAGCCACAAGAGCATACGAACTAAGCGAACAATCTCAAGTGATAGAGTCTTCAGTTCCTGCTATGTTTATTATATTGGTAGGTATTTTGTCGGTAGTTTTATTAACCAAAAATTTAAATAAGGTACAAAATGGTAAAAGTAAATGATTTTGGAGTAACATTTAATGGTACAAAGATTTTACAAAATGTAAATTTTGAAGTAAAAATGGGAGAAATAGTTACTTTACTAGGACAAAGTGGTTGTGGTAAGACTACAATCTTAAGAGCCATAGCAGGACTTCAAAAAGAACATGAGGGAGATATCTATATAGGTGGTACTTGTGTTTCATCAAAAGATATTTTTGTAAAAAATAGACAAATTGGATATATTTTTCAAGATTATGCTCTTTTTCCTCATTTAAATGTAAGTGAAAATATAGGCTTTTCTCTTTTTAGGTTAAGCAAAACCCAACAAAATAAAAAAATAAATGAACTTTTGCAAAGATTTAATCTTCAAGAACATAAAAATAAGCAAATCCATCAACTTTCAGGTGGCCAACAACAACGAGTCGCCATCGCTAGAGCTATGGCAAATGAACCAAAAATCTTACTTCTTGATGAGCCTTTTGCAAATTTAGACGAAGGGTTAAGGTATGAAACTAAAATGTGGCTAAAAGGATTAATAAAAAAAGAGAATTTAAGTGCGATACTTGTAACCCATGACAAACAAGAAGCTTTAAGTATTTCAGATAAGATAGGAATTATCGGCAATAAAAAACTTTTACAATTTTCAGATACAAAAGATATTTACGATAATCCAAAAAATCTATATATAGCCAAATTTTTATCAGAAATAAATATACTACCAAACGATATTTTACAAGATAATAATATACATGTAAAAAATAACATGGTTGCAACCATCAAAATATCAGATTGCACCCTTCAAAAAGAGCCAAATGGCTTTGAAATAGAAATTATCGGAAACTCATTTTATGGAGAATATTATGAGCTTTTAGGAAAATTTACAAAAAGCAATGATGATACAACAATAAACATAAGAACAAAAGAACTTGCAACATTTGAAAAATATTCAAAACTGTATCTTAATATCAAAAAAGAAAACTTAAATATCATACCAATATAAAAAACTACATGTAAATAAATATAAGAGCAACTATGCCCTTATATTTTATACCTAATTTAATAGATGCAAAAAGTGCATGTGTTTTTGGTATTGCTCTATAATGTCATTTCTTATGGCTGGTTTTGACCACCCCATAATATCATAATCTTGACCACCCTCTTTTAAGTAAACTTCAGCTCTAAAGTAAAGTTCCTCTTCTGGTCTTTGAGATGAGCTAACACCATCATCTTGAGAAAAACTAGGTTTCACATAACTATTTGCTTGAACCTTGTATAAAAAGTTCATCTCTTCACCAAGCTCAACTTCAAAAACAATACTATTTTCTGCTGGCTGGTTTATATTAACCTTATATTCTTTATCTCTTAACTCCCCTGCTATGTCATCCATAGCACTTTTAATAGAGTTTGCTATAAACTTGTTTACATTGCGTCTATTTGGATAGTCTATGATATTACTAAGTCTCTCTTTCCAATCCCCTGTAAGTGAAGGAGCGGAAACTTGGGTTGAATTAAACATAAGACTATCTCTTTTTGCCAAATCTATCCTTAAAGCCTTAATAAGACCATAAATAGCAACCAATAGCACTATAGAAAACGGTAAAGCGCTTACTATTGTCATCGTCTGAAGAGCATCAAGTCCTCCTGCAAGAAGCAGTACTATAGCTATAACTCCCACTCCAGCAGCCCAATAAATCTTTTGCCACAAAGGCGTATCATCGCGTCCACGAGAGCAAAGCATATCTATAACCATTGCTCCAGAATCAGCTGAAGTTACAAAAAATACAACTATCATCAACGTTGCTATATATGAAAGTAAAGTTGATAGTGGAAAATGCTCCAAAAATGCATAAAGAGCCATAGACACATCTTTTGAAACAATATCGCCTAAAGAAGTAATTCCTTGATCAAATATAATATTTATGGCGCTACTTCCAAAAAATGTCATCCACAAAAGGATAAATCCAGTTGGCACAAAAAGCACTCCAAAAACAAACTCTCGTATGGTTCTTCCTTTTGAAATACGCGCTATAAAAAGTCCAACAAATGGCGACCAAGCTATCCACCAAGCCCAATAAAACAGTGTCCAACCACCCATCCAATTTGTCTTTTGATAAGCGTATAGGTTAAAAGTTGATTGAACTATGCTTGATACATATTCTCCTGTATTTTGCACAAGAGTTTTAAGCAAAAATGCAGTATTTCCAAGAACTAGTATAAACACAAGTAAAAAGAGCGCTAAACCCATGTTTAATTCGGACAATCTTTTGATACCTTTATCAAGTCCAGTTACCACAGAAAGTGTTGCTAAAGCAGTGATAGCTATGATAAGAACAACTTGTATATTTGTTGTTGCTGGCACACCTAAGAGGTGATTTAATCCTGTATTAACCTGCAAAACACCATATCCTAAAGATGTTGCTACTCCAAATACAGTTCCAATAACTGCAAATATATCTACCGCGTCGCCTATTTTACCATAAATTTTATCTCCGATGATAGGATATAAAGCGGAACGCAAAGTAAGTGGCAAGTTATGACGATAACTAAAAAATGCCAAGATAATCGCAACAACAGCATATATAGCCCAACCATGAAGACCCCAGTGAAAAAATGTAATCCTCATCGCTTGTTTAGCACTCTCTACTGTTCCACTCTCTCCAATAGGCGGAGATAAAAAGTGCATAACTGGCTCTGCCACTCCAAAAAACATAAGTCCTATACCCATTCCAGCTGAAAAAAGCATGGCAAACCAAGTGGTATAACTATAATCCGGCGTTGAGTGGTCAAGTCCAAGTTTTATCTCTCCATATCTTGACATACCTAAAAACACAACGATTAAAAGTATAGTTGCCACTGTGAGTATGTAAAACCAACTTCCATTTTGTGTGATGCTATTTTGCATGGTTTTAAAGAGTATATCAGCGGTTTTTGGAAATAGTGTTGCAAAAAATACTAATACCAAAATCAATGCAGAAGATGGATAAAAAACCGATGGGTTAAAACGTGATTTGTTTTGTCGCGATGACACAATAAGCCCCCTAAGTAAGTAAAATTTGTAAATATCAAATCAATTCAAAGAGTGTGAATGTAGTTCATATTTACATGTAAGATATTCATAATAACATATTAAATTAAATACAAACTTATATTGTAGAGTTAATAGCACTTCTACATGTAGTTTACATGTAGAAGTGCTTAAGATTATCTATTTGATATAATAGTCTTAGTTTGAAGTGCGATTTCAAGCTCTTCGTTTGTTGGAATTCTTAAAACTTTTATAGGTTTATTGGCATCACTCATATCCGAAAGTCCTTCAGGTCTGCTAAAGTTTATTTCATCATTTATGCCTATTCCTAAGTGTCCCAAGCTATTGCAAATTTCACTTCTAAGCTCTGCGTAATTTTCGCCAATTCCACCAGTAAAGATGATAGCATCAATCTTACCAATAGCAGCAATATACGCACCGATATATTTTTTAATGCGATACGCCATCATATTAAATGCTAGTAAACCTTTTTTATCATTTTTTTCAACCAAAGCTTCAACTACTCTAGCATCATTATCTCCACAAATACCTTTTAGTCCGCTTTTTTTGTTTAAAAGAGTGTTTACTTCGCTTATGCTTTTACCTGTTTTTTGCATGATGTATTCAACAATAGAAGGATCCATATCGCCACATCTTGTTCCCATTATAAGACCTTCTAGTGGAGTTAAACCCATAGAAGTGTCTATACTTTTACCATTTTTAACAGCACTTGCACTTGCGCCATTTCCAAGGTGCAAAACAACAGCATTAAACTTATCAAAATCAATTCCTAGATACCTAGCTGCCTCTTTTGCCACATATCCGTGACTAGTTCCATGAAAACCATATCTTCTCACTTTATGTTCTTCATATAGTTCATAAGGAAGTGCATACATGTAAGCATAATCAGGCATACTTTGATGAAATGCAGTATCAAAAACTGCAACTTGTGGAACGCTAGGAGCTTGATTTGTTACTGTTTTAATACCAGCCAGGTTTGCGGGATTGTGAAGAGGGGCTAAACTTGAAAGCTCGTCAATAGCCTTAATAACCTCATCATTTATTAAAGTAGGATCTGTAAACATATCGCCGCCTTGAACAACTCTGTGTCCAATACCATCAACCGCATCAAGACTATCTAGCACGCCCATACTTTTTAAGCGTGCTTGAACCTCTTTTAATCCTTGCTCATGGTCAGATATAACAAGCTCTTCTTTTATAGTTTCATCGCCAGCTACTACTTTTATCTTTCCCATACTCTCGCCGATTTGTTCAACCAAACCACTTGCAAGTGCAACCTCTTTATCCATATCAAAAAGTTGAAATTTTATAGATGAACTTCCTGAATTTAATACCAATATTTTCAATTTATTCTCCTTGTGCTTGAATAGCAGTAATTGCTACTGTATTTACTATATCTTCTACTAAACATCCTCTACTTAGGTCATTTATAGGCTTTTTAAGTCCTTGTAAAACTGGGCCGATAGCTAGTGCGCCTGATGATCTTTGAACCGCCTTATAAGTGTTGTTTCCTGTGTTTAGATCTGGGAAGATAAACACAGTCGCTTGTCCAGCAACCTTACTGCCTGGTAATTTTTTACTTGCAACTTTCATGTCAATTGCTGCATCATACTGAATAGGACCTTCAACAAGTAACTCTGGGTTTTTCTCTTTTACTATATTTGTAGCGTTTCTTACAAGCTCAACCTCTTCTCCGCTTCCAGAATTTCCAGTTGAATATGAGAGCATCGCAACTTTTGGCTCGATTCCAAAAAGCTTAGCAGTTTCAGCAGAAGATGTAGCAATTTGAGAAAGCTGATCTTCGTTTGGATGTTGATTTACCGCACAATCTCCATAAACTAGCACTTTTGTATCTAAACACATGAAAAATACACTTGAAACTACAGAGATTCCTGGTTTTGTTTTGATAATTTGAAGGGCTGGACGAATTGTATCGGCTGTTGTATTTACTGCACCTGAAACCATACCATCAGCATATCCAAGATGAACCATCATAGTTGCAAAGTATGTTGGGATCTCCATAGTATCTTTTGCAACAGGAAGTGTTAAACCTTTATGTTTTCTAAGCTCATAAAAAGAGTTTACAAACTCTTCTTTTAAAGGTGAGGTTTTAGGATCAATAATATTTGCTTCTTTTATATCAAGTCCTAGAGCATTTGCACGGTGAAGAACTTTCTCCTTGTCACCTAAAAGTATAACATCAACAACATGACGTCTTAATAGTATCTCAACCGCTTGCAAAACCCTATCATCTTCACTTTCTGGAAGTACGATTTTTTTCTTATTTGCTCTTGCTGTTTCAAATAGACTATATTCAAACATAACAGGCGTTATAGATGAAGCCGAAGTTGTATCTATCGCCTCTTCTATAGCAGACATAGGAACTTGCTTTGAAAATACACCAAGTGCTAAAGCTATCTTTCTATGGCTCTTTGCTGTTATCTTAGGTTTTATTGAATCTATAAGCAAAGCAGTTTCAAATGAATTTTTAGGACATGTTAAAACAGGAACGTCTTCAAACTCTTTAATACCTTTTAAAAGCTTTAACATTGATGAATTTGCAAGGGAAAAATCACCATTTATAACAATACCTGCAATAGAAGGATAAGATTTAGAATAGTTCGCTGCAATAGCAGTCAATATAATCTCAAATCTATCTCCAGGAACAATAATCAAAGAGCTATCATCAAGTCTATCTAAAAAGTGCTCTGCACTCATAGCACCAACTGAAACATGCTTTACAACTCTCATAAGGTCTTTGTCTTCGCCTAAAAGAAGGTCAGAACCTAAAGCATCTTTTACCTCTCTCATAGTTGGAAGCGCTAAATCTTCTATCTGCGGCAGACAAAACAGAGGAACATCTAAAACCTGCTCTTTTTGTGCTTCTAAAGTTTTCACAACTTCTTCGCTTAATCTATTTGCAAATGATGCAAAGTGAGCGCATCCTTCATCTTTTATCGCATGTGCTTCGATATTTAACTTCTCTATAACACCTTTTGCATCTTCATTGTAGCCATTTACCACATTCACAATAGGAGAACTAATATGCTTAGCCATTTCAATATTTAAATCAAAATCCAATGCTACATGGAAAAGGCTTTGCGGAATGCCTTGACAAAGTACAAAATCATACTCTCTTTCAAGGGTTTTAAAGTGCTCAATAATCTCCTCAAAAAGCTCATGTTGCTTTCCTGTTGCTATCTTATGTTCAACTTCTTTAATGGTTAAACCATAAGCTTTTTTATATGGCATATCTATATTAAAATGCTCTATCATAAAATCAATACTCTCATCTTTTGTTGATTCTGATTCTATAATAGGTCTAAAAAATGCCACCTTGTTTATCTTTTGCTTCAAGATGGACATAAGTCCCATAGACACTAAATGACTACCAGTAGATGGTTCATGCGTTGTTATGAATAAACTTGTAGTTTTCATAAGACTCCTTTTGAAAATTTTGCATAATTTTATCAAATTTTTATTTTAATAAAAATTAATATATGAAAATTATTTATTATTTTGTTAAAATATCTTAATAAAAATAATATTATACTAAAGAATTACTTAAAAAATATAACTTTTAAATAAAATATTTTTTATATAGATTTTTACATGTAAAAAATATTACATATAATTTTAATTTCAATAAACCAATTTGTTTGCAAAGTTGGAACTAAAATTGCTTTTTTACATGCAATAAATATTGGCTGGAGAACTAAATGAATAAAATCATCATCTATACAACACTTGGTATATTTTTGGCTGGATGCGCCACTCCCTCTGCTGATCCTAAAATAAATATGAAACCGCCTGTTTATGTGGAAGAGATACCACCTCAAGCACCAAAAACAAATATCGCAAATCCAGGAAGTCTTTTTGGAAAAGGCGAAAACCCTCTTTTTTCAGATAGAAAAGCTATGAATGTAAATGATATAGTAACTGTTGTTATCAGTGAAACCACCACGCAAAGTTCATCTGCTAGCAAAAAAATCTCTGATTCAAATAAAGATGCTCTTGGAGCTGGACTTATAACAAACCCAGGAGGCGCACCAGGACTATCAACAGCCGTAAATCAACTGAACAAATTTACAAATATTGGATTTCAAACCAACTCAACAAATGACTTTTCAGGCTCTGGAAGCAATTCAAGAAATGAAAGTTTCACCACAACCATATCTGCTAGAATTATAAAAGTAATGAAGAATGGAAACTATTTCATACAAGGAAGTAGAGAACTTTTGCTTAATGGAGACAAGCAGATTATCCAAGTAAGCGGTGTCATAAGACCTTATGATATATCTCAAAACAATCAGATAGATTCAAAATATATAGCAGATGCAAAGATAATGTATAAAACACAAGGTGAGATAGAAAGAGCAACTAAAAAACCATACGGCTCAAAACTGATAAAATCCTTATGGCCTTTTTAAGCTACCTTATAAGCTTTAAGGGATTTATATGATAATTTTTTTGAGTAACTTCAAACGTTAAGTCCCTTGTAACTCTGCCTATATATGAGCCTTTTCGTATCCTTTTTCCTACACGTATATTTGGTGCGAGCTTACTTAAATGTGCGTAAATTGTATGGATACCTAAATCATTTTCAACTATAACAACTTTCCCAGACATTGGCGTATCTTTGGCAAATATAACTTTACCTTTTAAGACATTTCTAACCTTTGCATTTGGCGTTTTTGATCTTAAAACTACTGATTCGTTAAAGCTTTTTATGTTGTAAACTGGCACTATATAGTTACCAAACTTTTGTTTTACAGTATATTTTTCAAGCGGTGCTATGGTTTTTTTGCCTCGATAGTTTTTTACTCTACTTCTATGGTATGATGATCCTATTTTTTTGACCGATAAACCACTTCGCGCATCTTTTTTATTTTGCTTATCTCTTCTTTTTAATCCCTCTTCTTCGAGCTGAACGATTTTTAAACGCTTCAATATTGACCTAATCTCTTGTTTTTGAGCGACTATTTTATCAAGCTTATTTTTATAGCCTTTTTTCTTAATTTTTAGAACCATTATATCTTTTTTACGCTTTTTTCTTAGTTTTTGCAAAGATTTTTGTTTTGCTTTTAAAGAGCTTAAAGATTTTTTTATTTGAGTTATTTGATGACTTCTATCATTGATGCTCTCATTTGTTATTTTATACTCATTGCTTAATTTATTAAAATCACTCTTTAGTATAGAATCCATCTTTTCCAATACTTCATCACCAATAATACTATCTATACTCTCTTGATAACCCTTATCTGCAACTAAATAAAATGAAAATTTATCAGCTATAATAGCAACCATTTTCTCTTCAAGTGCTTTTTTTGTTTTTATGAGTTTTTGGTTTTCATCTATGAGAAAATTTAATTTTTGTGTAGCTTTTTTCGAACTATTTGTAAGTATTCTTATTTGATTTTCTAATGTCAAAATTTTCAAATCAGTACGCTTTAAAGAGCGTTCACTTGATATTATATCGTTGGCTAATGTATCTATTTTTTTACTTATTTGCTTCTCTATTTTAGATGTTTTTTGCAAATCTTTCTTGTTTCTAGCTATCTTCTCTTCAATAGAAGATGCATGTATTAAACCAAAAGATAAAAAAATAATTAAAACAATTTGTCTCACCCTAGCCTCTTCTTATCCTAAGCATTACCAAACTAACAGCAAATAAAGAAAATCCCAAAGCCACACCGAGCAATATTCCACCTTCAAATAGTAGTGACATCTTTGGAAACACAATCCCTAATTCATCAAATATAGCTATCACCTCAGGCACATTTGGCAGATAATAAAATGCTCCAATAACAATACATGTAGAAATAATAGAATCAATTATAACAGACCTATAAAGCACAGCACTTTTCATCCAAAACGGCGCTCCAAAAAGTGTCATAATATCCATTCTTTCCTTATGTTCATAAACCCAAATTCGCATCTGCTTTAACACTAAAAGTAAAGATATAACAAAAATTAAAGCTGTAAATATATATGACATACTTTTTGCTATCACAAATATCTTATATATTTTATCATGGGTTTTCGAAAATACTTCAACTCTCGTAATAGTTGGATAGTTTTGAAGCTTTCTCTTAATTTGCGCTAAACGATTATGAGAAGGGAAAGATGTAAGCTTCAAAGAATAAAACTTAGGAAGTGCTTCTTGCAATAGTAAAATATTTTTTGATGACATCTCATTTTTAAGCTTATCTAGTACTTTTTTTGTACTTATTGGTTTTAGTGACTTAAAATCAGATATATCACTTCTCATAGTATCGTTATCTAACTTTTTAACAGATACAACTATAATACTATAATCTTCAGTGAGATTAACTTCATAATCTTTTACTAGCTTATCTAAACTAATGCTAAATTGAAGTGATAACAATATAACAACTATGGGAAATATAACTGAAAAATGGTTTTTAACTAACCTCATGTAAAACCCCACTTTCAAGAAAAAAATCTTTATAATTCAAACCTATACTTGACGGAATTCTATGGGTTACAACCACTACAGTTGTTCCTAAAAGATCCCTAGCGCTTTTTAAAAGCTTCCATATCACATCACTTGAATACTCATCCAAATTCCCTGTTGGTTCATCTGCAAGCAAAAGTACAGGATTGTGAGCCAATGCCCTTGCAACTGCTACTCTTTGTTGCTCTCCACCACTAAGTTCAAGTGGTTTTTTGTGGGCCATATGGGAAAGTTTTACGTGATTTAATAGTTTTTGCGCTTGGTTTTTACATACACTTTTTGAATATCCACCTATCATAAGAGGAAGCATAATATTTCTTTCTACACTCCACTCGCTTATAAGGCGATAATCTTGAAAAATAATCCCAATATAGCGTCTAAGAGTATTTAGATTTGAATTTGAAACACCATCCATATCTATACCACAAACCTCTAAACTTCCAGCCCTTAGCGATAATTCTCCATAAAGCGACTTAATAACAGTTGATTTACCGCTTCCGCTTTTACCAGTAATGAAGGCAAAATCTCCAGAATTTATCGTAAAATTTGTATCAACTATAATATTTTCATCATTATTATAACCTAGTGTTAAATCTCTTGCTTTTATAACGTCTTTCATGAACTTAATCTTTCGCAAATTATTTTATGAGCATTTATATTGTGCTTTGTAGCATAAACATTTCTTGGAAAATATCTCGCTTTTTTATCTTTAACTATTACATAACAGTTTTGCACACAAGCAGTATCTCCAAAAGCAACTTTCCAAACAAAGTTTTCTTCATCTATCTCATAGCATATCTGAAAATGCACAAAATACCCCTCTTTAAGTATAGTCTCTTTTTTAAAATTATTATTTTCTACCTTAAAATCAAACGTAAGAGGTATGGGAGTTGGGTGAACAGGCGATACTTCTTGGTTGATTAACGTTAGGTCATATATATCTTTTTCTAATCTTTTCCATCTATCCTCATACTTGCTTGAAATCTCTATATCTTTATTTTTTCTTATCTGCACATGGGTTTGGCTTGGCTTTAAAAATAGTTCTAAACTATAGTTAAAAAAGTTATCACTATCCGTTCTTAGTTCTATCTTGCCACCTTTTTTTAGAACCCTTGTTGCTTGAGATAAAAACTCATCGCTTATCACACGTCTATGTGGCTTTTTATCCCAAGGAATTGGAAAATGGATAAATATCGTACTAAGTTGATTGGATTCAAAAAACTCCATCAAAACCCTAGCGTCAAAGTCTATGACGATAACATTTTTAAGTTCTTTAAGTTTGCAAAGCTTAACAACCTGCTCAATAGAAGGTTTATGTATTTCAATCCCTATAAAAAGGTCATCTAGGCTCTGCTTGGCTTTAAAAAGCAGATGTCTTCCACTTCCAAAACCGATATCTACATGTATATTTTTAAAATCTTTGCAAAATTTTGCGTATTTTAATGCAAAAAAATCCACATCTTTTAAAACTTGGCTATCTTGCTCAATTCTATTTTTTCTTGAATTTATATTTGAGTAGATTGGATGAGAATTTGAAGCCTTTTGATATTTTTGCAAAGCCTCTTGTAAAACTTTAACACAACTTGGCTTTGCCAATTTATCGCCTTTTACAAGAGTGTTATTTTCGCGCTCAATCTGTTTTATAAAAAAAACCTCATCTTGAGTTTTTGTCAGTATCAAAGTTTCTGCTTTATTTTTTGCCACCCACTCAAACCTCACATCATCTTCTACATGTGGATATTCTAGGGGGCTTAAAAGTCTTGTTTGAAAATTTGGCATTTTTTAATTCATCTCTTTTTTGGTTTCTACAAAAACACTATTTGAACCAGTTGATCTTAAACCATACTTATCTACTGCATATATTATATATTCATATTTTTCATTTGGCAAAAGGTTGGTATCTGTAAAAGAGTTCCCTTGAATATGTCGTATTAACTGTTCTTGACCCTTGAATTTTTTTAAAATTTCATAATTTTGCACATTCATATCGCGCCCACTATTCCAAGTAATATACACTTCATATCCATTATAAGATGCTGAAGTTGCAACAGGCGCACTTGGCGCTGATAATGTTTTTCCCATAACTGGTTCATCCTGTTTTTTTGATTCTAAATCATCATTATCAACCGCAGTGACTTTATAATATCTTGTTTTTCCATTTGTATCTATTAAGTCTTCAAATTTTGTATCTTTTGTTTTAGCAAGATATGTAAATAAAAGCATAGAAGTAGGAGAACTATAAACCTTATAGTAAACTATGTCTTTATTTGGCGATGGATTCCAAGTAAGAGTTATCTTTTTAGGTTCATTCGTTGTTGCATGTAGATTTAAAATAGTTTGCGGAAGTGACTTAGTAGCACCGCCAACTACTTCGCTAGGAATACTTAAAACTCCATTGTTAGTTCTTGCTAACACCCTATATAAGTAAGCTTTATTGTCTGAAAGCCCTTTATCGATATACTCTGCACTTAGTCGCCCTTTTACCTCTGCGTGATTCTTCCACTCTTTACTTGTTGGCTTTTTTCTTTGAACAATATAAGAATTTATATTCACAAAAGGGTGTGGTCGCCAGATGATTTTTATACGATTTGGTAAGTCTATTATGGCTTTTACAAAAGGAAGTGCTTCAGGTCTTGGCTTTGTGTGTACGATTAATGATTCACTTGGTATAGACTCTTTTCCATTCACAGAAAGTACTGATATTTTATACTTATACATCGTTTGTGGTTTTAAACCTTCATCTAAAAAGTGAGAAGCGTATCTATCTTTTATAGTTGCAATTCTCTCTAACTTAGACTTGCCCTCTTCGCCTCTATATATATAATAACCCTCTATCTGTTCGCTATATATTGGTGTCCACTCAAGTCCAACCTGTGTTATGCTTGAAAGACTTCTTAGATTGTTGATTGTTGGAATAGAGTTATCGATTGATACTCTTGAAACATCAGGCGTATTCACACACCCAATCATCAACATCCCTAAAGCGGCTGACAATATAATCTTGTGTAGTTGTTTTTTCAATTTCGGTCCTTAAAAAATATTTTTCGCATAGGGTATTAAAGTCATCAAATAAAGGCGCTTTTACATGTAGCCTTTTTCCAGATACTGGATGAATAAAATATAATACATAAGCGTGTAACATTACTCTCGATATTTTAGCCTTTTGGCTCTTAAAACCGTATAAATCATCACCCAAAATATGCCTTGAAATACTTTTTAAATGCACTCTTATTTGATGAGTGCGGCCTGTAAAAAGTTTTGCAGCTATTAAATCAAACTTATACTCATCATTTTTTAAAAGCGAACAAAAAGCACTTTTTGCCTCTCGTCCACCGCTTACAACGTCCATTTTGAGACGATTTTTTCTATTTCTTCCTATAGGTTTTTGTATAATACAGTCTTGTTTTAAAGGATTGTCTATAAGAGCAAGATAGTATCTTCCCATGCTTTTATCTTGAAGCTGATTTGACAAACTTTTATGGGCTTTATTTGTCTTTGCAACCACCAAAGCGCCTGATGTTTGTTTATCTATCCTATGAACTATGCCGTGTCTTTCTTCGCCATTTAGTGTTGAAAGCCTAAATCCTTTTTGTTTTAACCAATCTACAAGCGTTGCCTCTTTAACACTTGGTGCTGGATGAACGGTTAAAAACGGTGGTTTATTTAAAACTAAAACCTCTTCATCTTCATATAAAATCTCTATATCAAAATCAACTTCATATTGGGATTTATTACATGTAATATCTGGCAATTCAACTTCTATAATATCATCTTTTAAGATGTTTAATGAGGGTTTGTTTGTGATTTTTTTATTTACATGTACACCATTTTGCTTTATAAGTTTTATTACTTGGTTTCTGCTAGTGTTTAATTTGTTTGATAAAAATTTATCCAAACGCATACTTTGCTCTTTAACACTAAATTTCATTTTATATTTAATCCTTTTGTGTATAATAACGATAAAAAAATTTAAGGCATATCTTTGTTACAAATAAACCGAAGAGTTTTAACTCATTTTGATATTTTGCAACCACTGCTTGTTGTACCGATTATAATTTTATCATATTTTTTAGTACATGAAGCAAATGAAACTTTAGCCAATAAACAACTTGTCTATTTTAGCGTTGGTTTTTTGGCATTTTTTATATTTTTTATATTGCCAATCAGAAAACTAGAGTGGCTAATACCTTCAATATACTGGATAAATATCATCTTACTTGTTAGTGTAGAGTTTTTTGGCATCTCAAAACTTGGAGCAAAAAGGTGGCTTGAGATTCCATTTTTAAACTTTACCTTGCAGCCATCTGAGATAATGAAACCAGCTTTTATAATTATGTTAGCTTATATCATCAAACAAAATCCACCAGATGAAAATGGCTATAATTGGAAACAATTTTTTAAAATCAGTTTTTATATACTTCTTCCATTTGTCTTGATAGTACGAGAACCTGACCTTGGAACTGCACTCATATTAGTTCTTGTGGGATATGGCATACTTTTTATCATTGGAGTAAATAAAAAAATATGGCTAACTCTAGCTATAATCATAAGCGTAAGTGGTCCTTTTTTATATAACAATCTCCACCCATACCAAAAAAAACGAATACTTGATTTTATAGGTGAAAAACCAAGCTATCACGTTCACCAATCCATCATAGCCATAGGCTCAGGAGGAATGGAGGGTAAAGAAAAAGATGAAGCAACTCAAACAAAATTCAAATTTTTACCAATTTCAACAAGTGACTTTATATTTGCATATTATGTAGAACGGTTCGGTTTTTTAGGGGCATTAGGCTTGATACTTACCTATGCTTTACTGGTCGTTCATCTCATAAGCTTAAACTTTAAACTCCAACAAGACTACTTTGCAAGCGTTGTAACTTCTGGCATAGGGCTACTTGTTTTTATATATATGAGTATAAATATTGCCATGACTATTGGATTTGCTCCTGTTGTTGGCATTCCTCTGCCATTTTTTAGCTACGGAGGAAGTAGTTTTGTAACTTTTATGATACTTTTTGGAATACTACAAAACCTACTTGCTTTTAGATTTGATTCAACACATAGGTTTATAAAATACACAAAAACAAAAAAATATGATTAAAATTTTAAAGTTTAAAGTTTTTTAAAGCTAAAAAGATGTATAATTCTCATCTTTAAAAAAAGTGGGTTCATAGCTCAGTTGGTTAGAGCTCTCCGCTCATAACGGAGAGGTCGCAGGTTCGAATCCTGCTGAACCCACCACTTTCTTTTACTCTCCGTTTATACATGATACAATTTTTAAAATTCTTTAATCTCTATGAATTGGAATAATCTTATTCATTATTATTGATACAATAGCACCTATTGCTATTGGCGAATCAAACAAGTATTGCATTAATTGAGGAGAATTGTCTTTTACTTCTTTAGGCAAAAACGATAACGCCATGGCAAATATTAACGGAATTCCTATGATATACAATTCCCTTTCGGAAAATTCACAATCTTTTACAACTCTAAATCCATTTAGTAAAATAATCACACAAATTACTGCAAACACGCCACCTATAACGGGAGCCGGTATTGAGTTTATAATAGCGGACAATTTTCCTAAAAACGCTAGCAAAATAAACCAACCTGAAGCAAATACAAAAACTTTTTTGCTAGCTACTTTAGTAATTGAAATAATACCCGCATTTGTAGAATAACCCGTAACAGGGGTTGAGCCAACCAAAGATGATGCCAAGCAGCCTAATCCCTCGCCTATTACTCCCTGATTGATCTGCGTTTCGCTAAGCGGCTCATCTATAACAGAACTTATCGCATACCAAGTCCCGGTTGTTTCCGCAAGCAAAACAAAATATATCATAATCATAGTAATAATGGCTGATATGTCAAATTTTATACCATAATCAAAGAATGGCATACGTGGAAAACTAAAAAAAGATGCATCTGCAATCCCTTTAAAACTATATCCACCCATCAAATAAGCAACAAAAGTACCTAACATTAGTGCAATAATAACAGAACTAATTTGCAAAAATCTCTTATATTTTGATACGTAAATCCCAAGTGACGATACCAATACCAATGAAAAAGCGGTAATAATCGCAAGCGTGATATTTTGAGAATATGTTAATCCATTGTAATTTATAAATATACTCCCATTAAATGCTGCGGGTAACAAAGTTAGTCCCACTATCATTATTATCGTTCCACTCACAATCTTTGGTATAAAGTTTTTGATAATGCTCTTATATATTCCCGAAAATCCAAGCAGGGTGATTAGTATTGCTCCAACTATACTAGAGCCTATTACAACTCCCATATCATGACTTACTAGATATATTCCGATTATGGCGCCTACGGGAACATATGAAGGTCCTTGACACACAGGAAGTTTTAAGAAAAACAGCACTTGAATCAAAGACGCAATTCCTGCGGCTAAAAATGTAGATTGAATCAACCCGGAAGCATCGCCTGGCGAAAGTGCTATCGCCGAAGCTATAATAAACGGAACAACATACACATCCATAGCAAGCACATGTTGCAATCCCAAAATAAGACCTTTAAAAAACGGCACATCTTCATTGACACCAATGTTTAACTTATTGTTTCCCATGATTTTCTCCTTTTTCATGTACGATAGAGCCTTGAACCCACACTTTTTTTATATCCGTCTTTTCAGTTAAATATAAAATCTTTGACAATATATCTTTTGGCTTGCAAAATAGATCAAAACCATGCTTCATCCGTATCAATTGCAAATCGCAAACTTTGCCAACCTCAATCAACCCCAATGGCATTTTTATAGCTTTTGCTCCCGCGGTGGTCGCAAAATAAAAAGCGTCTAACACTGATATTCTTGAACTTTTCACTCCTCTTTTTTTAAAATCTATACTAAAATCAACCCCATCTTCAAGCATTCTTGAAACCATAACACTATGTCTTATATTGTGATACATGCTTGGAGAAAATCCTCCCGATATATCTGTACCCATGGAGATGTTAACACCTTGATTTGAGAGTTTTTTTGCTAACAATACAGCATTTGCGAAGTATGAATTGGATATCGGACAATGAACAACGGAAGAGTTATGTTTTTTAAATATCTCCCCACCTTCTTCATCTAAAAAAACAGCGTGTGCCATCACTGATTTATCGGTTAAAAGTCCAAATGACTCAAGCACTTGCGGGTCTGTTTTATCATATTTTTCGATTACAAAATCATTTTCCCACTGCCCTTCACAGCAATGACTTTGAATATGTACATCATATTTTTTAGCTAATTTTCCAAGCTCCTTTAAACACTCACTTGTACAGCTTGGCACAAATCTTGGAGTAACAACAGGATAGACTCCCTGTTTAACATCTTGCCCATATTTTACAACATCTTTTATAAATTTTTCAGTATCTAAAATAGCAGTTTTAGTATCTTTATTCACGTAAAAATCAGGATTCATTGCCTTATCGTCCATGACAACCTTACCAACCAATCCTCTTTGTCCTAGCTTAGCACACTGCTTGACAAGTTCCATGTTAGAGTCATTATATATAGTTCCAAAATACATAGCCGTAGTTGTACCATGTGCTAGCAGAGTTTGAACTAAATTTTTATACACTTTTTTGGAAAATTGTAAATCTTTGTATTTTGATTCTAAAGGAAAAGTGCATTCATTTAGCCAAACATTTAAATCATCATCTAAAGCAACTCCCGATTGTGGCCACTGAGGGGCGTGAATATGCAAATCAATAAACCCGGGGATCAGATACTCCCCCTCTTTTGCTTCGTAAAAACTATCTGAATTTCTAACAACTTCGAGCCTGTTAGCATAATCTTTATCTTCTTTTAAAGTTATGCTTTCAATAATTCCATCATCGTTTATACCAATGATGGCACTTTCGTGATATTCAAACTCGCCTTTAACAGGAGCATGAAAAAACGAACCAACAATGTATTTTGTGGTCAAAAACATCTACTCTTCCTTTTTATGAAATTTTTTAATATTTAAAATATAAATAAACATTTTCACAAAATAGTACAAATCTTTTTAAATTATAAGTCGTTTTTTCCAAATTTTGATACTTTAAAAGTTTTACATGTGGTATTATCTCTTTTTGCACCTTTAAGTATTATTATTTTCACATTAGTTTATGTAAAAAAATTCATTTTATTTTTTAAATCTCTTTACATGTAAAATTTTCACATCTATTTTCATCATTTTCAAGATGTGCTTTTCTTATTTATGGATTCAAAAAGTAAATTACGCAAATTTTCAATATCATCTTTTAACACAAGTCGTTTTGGAACACATATGGCAAGTTTTGGCGATAGATAAAGTAAAAAAAGATTATCACTCTCTTTAAAATCAATAAAACTGCTCCAATTTATATGAGATGGGTTTCCTTTATCATCAAGACTCTTCATACCATCGTCAAGAAATCCCATATCAAATTCTTCTTTTACTTTTGGATAATTTTGCCAATTTTTCTTTACCAAATATCGAAATTTTATACTTGAAAATACTAAAGCATAAAGCACAT
>PDWI01002894.1_pt1 | contig 25211 bp, 23 predicted proteins | sample 1430891 | NCBI WGS metagenome assembly PDWI01 (sample SAMN01162508, study PRJNA174530) | Oral metagenome, whole genome shotgun sequencing project. | biome: Marine environment; feature: Marine mammal; material: Swab sample of the gingival sulcus; isolation source: swab sample of gingival sulcus...
AATAGATTTAATGTAAATGTGATCAAAAATTACACGTTTCTTGTTTATACAAATAAAAAATTTTATATTAGCAGATTAGAAAACAATTATTTAGCTAATCGCTGAAAAATATAAAATATAAACAGATGAAAAAACAATTATTATTGATTCTATTTATTATCTCATTTGGGTTGTTTGCTCAAACAATAAAATATGTTAAACAAGGAGCTACAGGCTCTGGTTCTAGCTGGGCTGATGCTGGAGATTTACAAGCAATGATTGATGCTTGTCCTTCTGGAGGTGAAGTTTGGGTTGCTAAAGGAACTTATATTCCAAATCGTGAACATGGAACAGGATACACTGAAAATGTTCCTAACCCTCTTTCTAAAAAAAATTTCAAACTTAAAAGTGGCGTTCTAGTGTATGGAGGGTTTAATGGTACTGAAACTTCTAGATGGGATAGAAATATAAAAAATAATCCAACAATTATAAATGGTAACAGAGCATACCAAACAGTTTTAGCAGTTAATTGTGGATCAGGAACTGTGCTAGATGGTTTTACAATTACTGGAGGGGAGGCAAGTACACAAACAATGGCATATTATGTCGATGGAGTTAGACTTAGCGGTAGTTCGGGAGCAGGGGTTTATCTTAAAAATGGTAATGTAGTTGTTAAAAATTGTACTTTTAAAAACAACAAAGCCACACAAGATAATGCTACGGGAGCGGCTCTTTTTTCAAATGGTGGTACATCTTGGATTGTGGATTGTAGGTTTGAAAATAATGTTTCTTCTAATGGTGGTGCTATTTTTATTAAAAGATCTACTAGTGAAATAAATGGTTGTATTATTACAAAAAACACTGCTCAAAAAAATGGAAGTAATGCTTATGGATATGGAGGAGGAATCCAAATTTACGGTTCTACTGTTAAGGTTATTAAAAGTACAATAGCTAATAATAAAGCATCTAGAGGAGGTGCTATTTGGATTAATAAAATTGGTTCTTCTACATCTAATGTAACCATTGAAAATACTATTGTTTGGGGGAATACAGGCTCGAAAGGTGTTAGCCAAGATAATAGTACAGTTAAACTTTCTCATTCGATAATAGAGGCAACTAGCGGTGCTATGAACAAAACTAATGTTTATAATAAGGATCCTTTATTTCTTGAAACTACAAATTATACCCTTAGAGAAGATTCACCAGCTATCGACAAAGGGAAAGGTACACCAACAGGTAATGATATTAATGGTAATTTTCGTGTTGAAGGAAAAACAATTGATATAGGTGCATCAGAATTAAAAGATCGTACACAAAATTTAATCTTTAAAAAAGGAAATAAAATAGTTACCAGCTACACTGTACAATATGGTGCAAATAATAATATATTTATTCCTACAGTCGAGTCTCATGACAGAAACAACAAAAAAACTTGTATTACAAATTTTTTATATAGCATAGTTGGGACTAGCGATGTTGCTGAGGTTGTAGGAAATCAAATAAAAATTAAAAAAGCAGGAACTGTTACAATAAAAGCAACTACACCAGGTTGGAATAGCTCAAATACCGAAGGAGTTTGTGTTGTGGGTGGTAGTTATTCTCCTTATGCAACAACCTCATATTTTAGGTTCAAACAAGGAACAAAAAACTTTACTTTAAAAGTAACAAAAAAAACAGTAACAATAACAAACGTAAAAGCTAATAATAAAGTTTACAACGGAAACAAAACAGCTACCTTGTCATCAAAAGGAACTTTAAAAGGAGTTATTTCTGGAGATAATGTTTCGTTTACAACCTCAGGAAATACAACTTTTAATAATAAAAATGTAGGAAATAATAAAGCTATAACTTTACCAACATATACGTTAACGGGAGCAGATGCTTCAAAATATACCTTAACGCAACCAACAGGAGTTACAGCTAATATTACCAAAAAAACAGTAACAATAACAGGTATAACGGCAAGCAATAAACCTTATGACGGAAATACAACAGCTACAGTTACAAAAGGAACGCTGAATGGTCAAATTTCAGGAGATAATGTGAGCATCACAAAAGGAACAGGTGCTTTCGATACAAAAGATGTAGGAGCTGGTAAAACGGTAACATTATCAGGCTATGGGTTGTCAGGTGCTGATGCAGGAAATTATAATTTAACAGCTCCTTCGCCAGTAACCGCAGATATTACACAAGCATCATTAACAGTCAATGCTACAATTACTAATAAAGTTTATGATGGAACTACAAAAGCAACAATTTCGAATGCGACTTTAAACAATTCTCCTGCTGGCGTAACACTTGTTACGACAGGAGTTACAGCAAATTTTGCAGATAAGAATGTTGCTAACGGAAAAGCAATAAGTTTTTCAGGAAATTATAGTTTAAGCGGTGCAAATGCAGGAAATTACAGTTTAACACAACCAACAGGAGTTACTGCAGACATCACTCCAAAACCAATTACTATTGAAAACATAAAAGTTGATGATAAAGAATACGATGGAACAAATACAGCTACTTTATCATCAAAAGGAACATTAAAAGGTCAAATTTCTGGAGATAATGTTTCGTTTACAACTTCTGGAACTACAACATTCGATGATAAAAATGTAGGAACAAACAAAGCTATAACTTTACCAACATATACGTTAATGGGTACAGATGCAGCAAACTATACTTTAACGCAACCTACAAATGTAAAGGCAAATATCACTAAAAAACCTGTAACGATAACAGGTATAACAGCAAGTGACAAACCTTATGATGGAAATACGACAGCAACAGTTACAACAGGAACCTTAAATGGTCAGATTTCTGGAGATGATGTAGCTATTACAAAAGGAACAGGAACTTTTGACACAAAAGATGCAGGAACTAATAAAACAGTAACACTATCAGGTTATGGATTAACAGGTGCTGATGCAAAAAATTATAATTTAACGGCTCCATCACCAGTAACTGCGAATATTACAGAAGTTTCATTGATTGTTAATGCTACGGTTGCTAACAAAGTTTATGATGGAACGACAAATGCTACAATTTCGGATGCCACTTTAAACAATTCACCTACAGGAGTAATCCTTGTTACTACTGGAGTTACAGCAAATTTTGCAGATAAAAATGTTGCTAACGGAAAAACTATAAGTTTTTCAGGAACTTATAGTTTAAGTGGTGCAAATGCAAATAATTATGTTTTAACACAACCAACAGGAGTTACAGCAGACATCACTCCAAAATCAATTACTATTGAAAACGTAAAAGTTGAAGATAAGGAGTATGATGGAACGAATACAGCTAATTTATCATCAAAAGGAACCTTAAAAGGTCAAATTTCTGGAGATAATGTTTCGTTTACAACTTCTGGAACTACAACATTTGATGATAAAAATGTAGGAACAAACAAAGCTATAACATTACCAACATATACTTTAGCGGGTACAGATGCAGGAAACTATATTTTGACACAGCCTACAACAAAAGCAAATATTGTTAAAAAAGATTTGACAATTGCTATACAAATAGAAGATAAATATTATGATGGAAACACAAAAGCGACCGTAAAAGGAACACCTTCTTTAAACGGAATAATAAGTGGGGATGTTGTAAATTTAGATAGTTCTAATGTTGTTTTTAATTTTGTAGATAAAAAGATAGGAACAAATAAAAAAGTTAATTTTACAGGGACTTTTGTTTTATCAGGAACTGATTCACCAAATTATAATTTAATTCCACCAAAAAATTTAAAAGCAACAATTAAAGACAATTACGAAATAAAAAAAGAAGACGTAATTGATTGGACTCAAAAGTTAGTTTTAGGATGTGATGGACTTAATACATTAACATTAACAGCAACTTCAGAAAGTGGTTTACCTGTTACATATGTATGCTCTGACCCAAGTGTTGGTGTCATAAATGGAGATGAATTTGTAATGACTAAAAGAGCAAAATTGACTATTACAGCTTACTTCCCAGGTGATGAACTTAATTATAGACCATCACAGATGACTAGAGAGGTTGAATTTAAATTAGAAGGATTAGTCAGACAACATTGGGATGACACCTTATTTTTTGATAATAGTAGTAAAGAATATGTAGCGTGGGAATGGTATAAAGATGAACAACTCGTTCCAAATATGAAAAAACAATATTACCACGAAAAAACACGATTAAACGGCACCTATTATGCTAAAGTTACAGATATTAAAGGAGATGTTTATGAAACTTGTCCGATTGTGTTAAGTAATGAAAAACCACGTGTAGATAATTTACGAATTTATCCAAACCCAGTAAAAGCAGGTGATAATTTTTATATTGAATCAGGTTTGTTCTTAAAATCATTAGTGAATTCGAAAATTACTATTTTTGATATCAGTGGTAAAAAAGTGCAAACCATTGAAAATATTGGTTTAAGAAATAATGCTAAAGCACCTGCAAATTCTGGTATGTATATCATATTACTTGAATTGCAAAACGGAAAAAAAGAATCTAAGAATTTATTAGTAAAATAGACGATGAAAAAGATAATAAAAATACTATTTTTTGTGATTTTCACCACTACACAAGCACAAATAAGTGTTTATGTTTCAGGAGGTAAATCAGGTTTAAAATATAACGGAATAGCAAAATCAAAAATAGATTTTGGAGGAAATATAGGCGTAGGATATACTTATAAATTTATTGACTCAAAATGGTCTATTTTATCAGGTTTAGAATTAGGACTAAATCGTAATGTTTTTAGTTCAAGAAATATTAAACAAAATAAATATTTAGTTGATAGTAAAGGGAGCTCTTTTGATTATCGATTAAAAATGGATTCTTACGAAGAAAAAAGTTCTTTTATGTCAATTAATGTTCCTATTATATTCAGACATACAACGGATTTAAAAACACCAATGTATTTCGATTTAGGTTGTAAGATAATTTTCCCAATGACTCAAAAAGCAGAAATTAAAGCAAAAAATGTTCATTTAAATGGATATTATCCAGATTTTAATTTATTAGTAGATGAGTTGCCTCAAAATGGTTTTGGAACAAAAGAGCAAATGACAAGTAATAGGGAAAATAAAATGAAACCTGTTGTAGCTTTAACGGGTGGTTTAGGGCTTATTGTAAAAGATGGAGGGGAATCAAAAATTTCTATAGGAATTTATTGTGATTATGGTCTTATGGAAGCTCGAAAAGAAAAACCTAAAAAGGTCAAAAAAGAAAATTTATACATAGATTATAGTCCTGATGGATTGGATAAGGCAAAATTAAATACGAGTGCGAATGTTTTTTATTCTCGTTATGCTAATATTATGTCTTACGGAATACAACTACGATATATTTTTGGAAAAGGCGAACCAACTTCTCATTATAAATGTAACAGTTCCGTATCGTTTTAATAAACCTGAACAGGTTTTGAAAACCTGTCAGGTCTGAAAGTTTTAATAAAAAAGCCCCTTTTCGGGGCTTTTATAATTTATTTTAAAGTTCATAACTATTCCATAATAGCTTTAATTCCTGGTAAAACTTTACCTTCTAAACTTTCTAGCATTGCACCTCCACCAGTAGAAACGTAACTCACTTTATCTGCAAAACCAAATTGTTTAACTGCCGAAACGGAATCGCCACCTCCGACCAAAGAAAATGCACCATTTTCTGTTGCTTTTACAATTGCATCACCTAATGAAATAGTTCCTTTTGCAAAGTTTTCCATTTCAAAAACACCCAAAGGACCATTCCATAAAATAGTTTTTGAATTAGCAATAACTTCTGCAAATTTTAAATTTGTTTGCTCACCGACATCAAGTCCCATCCAACCATCAGGGATTTCTTTAGTATCAACAGTTTTAGTGTTGGCATCATTTGCAAATTTATCAGCAATAACGGCATCAACAGGTAAATGAATTTCGGTGTTTTTTTCCTTGGCTAATTTTAATATATCTAATGCTAATTGTAGTTTATCATCTTCAACAAGAGAACTACCAATTTGTCCTCCCAAAGCCTTAATGAACGTAAAAGTCATTCCTCCACCAATAATAATATGGTCAACTTTTTCAATAATATTTTCTACAATTCCAATTTTTGATGAAACTTTTGCACCTCCTAAAATTGCTGTCACAGGTTTTTCAGAATTATGCAATACCTTATCAATACTTTCGATTTCTTTTGCTAATAAGTTACCAAAACACTTGTTTTCTGGGAAAAATTGAGCAATCACAGCTGTAGATGCATGCGCTCTGTGTGCCGTTCCGAAAGCATCATTTACATAAATATCACCCAATTTAGCTAATTTTTCTGCAAAAGCAACATCCCCTTTTTTCTCTTCTTCGTGAAAACGTAAATTTTCTAATAATAATACTTCCCCTGTCTTAAGATTTTGAACTGCCTCTTCTGCTTTTTCACCGATGCAATCTTCTGCAAATTTAACCTGTACTCCGATAACCTTACTAACCTCATCTACAATATGTTTTAGAGAATATTTTTCTTCCACTCCCTTAGGACGACCCAAATGAGACATCAAAATACAGCTTCCACCATCTTCTAAAATCTTGATAATCGTCGGTTTTGCAGATTGAATTCTAGTGTTATCTGTAACTTCAAAATTTTCATTAAGAGGTACATTAAAATCAACACGAATTAATGCTTTTTTGTCATCAAAATTAAAATTATCTATTGTTTTCATTTTTATTTATTTTTTAAACTTTTCAAGAATTCTCTAGAAAAATGTTCATCTTTTTGTAATTGCTTTTTTAAATCTTCAACGCTGTTAAATTTTTGTTCTTCTCGTATAAAATTTAATAATTCAACACGAATTTTTTTATCGTATAAATTCCTATTAAAATCAAATAAATTAACTTCAATAGACTCTTTTTTGCCATCGATTGTGGGATTATTTCCAATATTCATCATACCGAAAAAAACCTTATCATTTATGGTTGTTTTTACAACATACGCTCCTTTTTTAGGTAGCAATTTGTACTTTTCAAATAAATTAATATTTGCTGTTGGATAACCTATTTTTTTTCCTAACTGTTTACCTTTAACCACTTCCCCTGAAATAGTAAAATTAGAACTTAAATAATTATTTGCCAAACGAATATCACCATTTTCCAAGGCTTTTCTAATTTTTGTAGAACTTACAGCAACCTCATCAACATCTTGCGCAGGAATTTCTTCTACTTCATAATGATATTTTGGGGCATATTTTCTTAAAACATCAATATTCCCTTCTCTATTTTTACCAAAATGATGATCATAGCCAATAATTAACTTAGAAACATTAAGATGTTCTACGAAAAACTCTGTAATAAATGTTTTTGCATCTATTTCCGAAAACATTTTATCAAATGGATGAATAATAATATAATCCAAGCCCATTTTTTTCAATGTTTCTGAACGTTCTCGAATTGTTTGAATGAGTTTTATATCATTATTTTGTTTTAAAATCATTCGTGGATGAGGAAAAAAAGTCAACAAAACGGATTTTTTTCCTGCTTTTTGAGCATCTTTTATCAATTTTTGTATGATTTTACGATGCCCTATATGTACACCATCAAATGTTCCAATTGTAACATAGGTTTCTTCATTAGAAACAAATTCATAAATAGAACGAAGAATTTTTGTTTCCTCTGTTTTCTTTGGAATAAACATATCATCAGAAATACGATATTTTTTATATTTTCCTAACCGATAGCGATATGATACAAATAAAGGCATTAAAATAAAAGCTAAAAAACAAACTCCTAATCCAATGATTAAATGAGTTTTAGAGTGTTCCATTTGGAATAAAATTACACCAATTGCCATCCACAAAAGAAACAGCACAAAACACCAAATAAGTACTTTTTTCATGTATTATTTAGAAATTTGGTTTTAGTTTATATTTCGCATAAAACTTGTTAAAATGCTCTACAGCTTCTTCTGCTGTATCAACAACACGGAATAAATCCAAATCTTCGGGACTTATATTTCCCGCTTCAAGTAATGTGTTTTTAAACCAATCAATTAACCCTGTCCAAAATTTAGATCCTACTAAAACAATAGGGAAACGTCCTATTTTATGTGTTTGAATTAAAGTAATTGCTTCAAATAATTCGTCCATTGTTCCGAAACCTCCCGGCATAACCACAAAACCTTGTGAATACTTGACAAACATCACTTTACGCACGAAAAAATAATCAAAATCAAGGCTCTTCCCTGAATCAATCCAAGGATTATCGTGTTGTTCAAAAGGTAATTGAATATTTAATCCTACTGAAACTCCTTTCCCTCGATGTGCTCCTTTATTTCCTGCTTCCATAATTCCTGGGCCACCACCTGTAATTACTCCAAAACCGCTTTGTGTCAATTGATAAGCAATTTCTTCCGCTAATTTATAATTTGGATTATCTGGCTTTGTTCTTGCTGAACCAAAAATAGAAACACAAGGTCCAATTCTACTTAATTTTTCATATCCTTCAACAAATTCAGACATAATTTTAAAAATTGCCCAACTATCATTTGTTTTTATCTCGTTCCATGTTTTTTGAGCTAATTTTTCTCTGATTTTTCTATCTTCGTTTTCCATATTTTATGTGATTTATAAGCCTAATATTTCTTTTGCAAGGCGAATCATCTTTTCAGTTCCTGTATGTTTTTTAGGCTCATCAGAAAGTTTAACCGTTCCAACCCACTCATTATCACTGGTTAAAACTTCTGTCATTTTAATAACAATATTCATTGGTTCTAAATCGGTATCATTACTTAATGATGTTCCTATACCAAATGAAATTCCGATTTTTCCTCTACAAGCGTTCGTTATTTCTGCTACTTTTTTCTGGTTTAATCCATCTGAAAAAATAATATATTTATACAATGGATTTATTCCCAGAGATTTATAATGAGCAATTGTTTTTTCTGCAAATTCAATAGGGTCTCCGCTATCATGACGCACTCCATCAAATAATTTCGAGAATTTTTTATCAAAGGCCTTGAAAAAAACTTCGGTTGTATAAGTGTCTGATAATGCGACACCTAAATCACCTCTAAATACATCAACCCAATGTTCTAATGCTTTTGCATTTGCCATTTTAAAACCGTATTCCCCTGCATGAAACATAAACCATTCGTGTGCATGAGTTCCGATTGGCGTGCTATTATGTTGCATTGCTAAATAAACATTACTTGTTCCTGCAAATGAGTTATTTGGGGTTTTAATTAAGGTATCAATTACTTTATTTTGAACATCAAATGAATGACGACGACGCGTTCCGAATTCGGCAAATTTAATTCCTAAATCATCATAGGTTTTTATTTTCTTCTGTGTTCGTTTTACAATTTCCTCATCAGAAACCCTTTTTTGATCTGTTAGTTTGTAAAATAATTCACTAATCAAAAACAATAAAGGAACTTCCCACAAAATCGTTCTATACCAGTAACCCGATATAGAAACCTCTAAATCGGCACCTTTTTGATTTATAGAAATTTCACTTGGATCATAGGTATACCCTTCTAAAAAATCTATATACGTTGGTGGCAAATAAGCGCATCGTTTGGTAAGAAACTCTTTTTCTTTTTTTGTGAGTTTCAAATCCTGCATTTTTTCGATTTCTTTCTGTAAAGCCTTATCAAAATTTTCAGGAAATTGATGTTTTCCTCTATTTATAAATTTATAACTTGCTTTCCTATTCGGAAATAATTTCACGACTGCACATTGCATCGTAAATTTATAAAAATCGTTGTCTAATATTGATTTAATCATTTAATCTACTTTTAAAACCTCTTTTATAAGACGTTTGAATTCGCTTTTTGGCAATGCTCCTTGCGCCATTTGAGCCTGTTCATTCCTTGGGCAAAACAATAAACTTGGAATACTTCTGATACCAAAAGCCCCTGCTAATTCAGGCTGTTCTTCAGTATTGATTTTATAAATTTTTATTTTCCCCTCGTATTCTTCTGAAAGTTCTTCTAAAACAGGAGCCAAAGATTGACAAGGTCCACACCAATCTGCATAAAAATCAATGATTGCAGGAAGTTTTTTGTCATAATTCCACTCTGTTGATTTTTCGTAATCGAAAACTTTTTCTAAAAACTGTTCTTTGTTTAATGATTCTGTCATTTTATTTATTTTTTTAATTTATATAAACACTTAAGGTTAAAAATAGCATTGTCACCACAGTGATTATTAACACCAAAGGTAATACAAATTTTAACCATTTATTATATCCTACTTTAATAATTGTCAACGCTGCTAAAATTAATCCCGTCGGATTTATAAAAGCAAAAATACCCATTCCATATTGATACGCATTTACTATTACATCTCTTCCGATGCCCACGGTGTCAGCTAAAGGCGACATAATTGGCATTGTTAAAACAGCCATTCCCGATGAACTAGGAACAAAAAATGATAATCCCGCATACACATATAATAAAGCATTTATAAAAATTCCTTTATTCATTCCTTGCGTTAATCCGCTGGCACTATGTAAAACAGTATCGCTAATTAATCCTGCGTCCATAATTACAGCAACACCATTTGCTATTCCAATAATAAAAGCAACCCCTAACAATTCTGATGCTCCTTTTATAAATTCTGTAACAAATTTTTCTTCGCCAATTCCTGAAATAACACCAATAATCATTCCACCTAAAAGAAATATAGCCGACATTTCTTCAAACCACCAATCTAATTTAGAAACCCCATAAATCATTATAATAAAAGTTAAGGCAAAAACAATCAGTGTTAATAATAATCTGTTGCTTAATTTTAACTCAGCTTGATTTGTATGAAATATTTTTTCAAGAGTTTCTTTCTGATCATAAATTAATGATTTTGTAGGATCTTGCTGTACTTTTTTCCCATATCGTATGATGTAAACGATACAAATTATGGTACAAAGCACGAACATTAAAACACGTCCGTTTATTCCCGTTGTCCAATTAATTCCTGCCGCATCTGATGCGATGATTGCACTAAAAGGGTTTGTTGTAGAACACATCGTCCCAATTGATGAACCGACAAATGTACACGCCAAAGGAACAATAGCATCATATCCTGCCACTAAAAAAACAGGCACCAAAATAGGAATAAAAGCAATTATTTCTTCTGCTAATCCAAACGTTGTTCCACCAAGTGCAATTAATAAAGTTACGATGATAATCAGTAAATATTCTTTTCCTTTTAAAATTTTTGAAAGCTTTGAAATTCCTGCATTAAACGCACCAATGTAATTCATAATCCCAATAATTCCTCCTAAAATCAACACAAATAAAATGATTTCTGAAGACTTTACAATTCCTTTAATTGGAGCTTTTAAAAAAGACACAAAACCCTGAGGTTGAGATGCTAATTTAGTATATGTATTTGGAATGCTAATTGGTTTTTTAATTTTGTTAGCTGTAAATTTTTCCAACGGAATTTTTACATTCAACTCATTTAACGTTTCTTGATTAGCTGGTAATGTTGTTGTTTCAGTATCTAAAGAAAATACCTTTTCTTGCGTTTTATCATCAATACTTTCTGTGTTTTTATAATGTGTTTTTATAAAAACATTTGACGCTTTATCATAAGACAATAAATCGTATTTTCCTGCGGGAATAACCCAAGTTAAAACAGCCACTATCCCAGCAATTAAAAGTAGAATTGTGTGTGCTGTAGGTAATTTAAAATTCTTCATTTATTATTTTTCAAATTATAGAAAGTCGCTATTAAAAGTAAAAGGCAACATTGTTTTTATAGAATCCACTTTATAAATTTCTCCTGAAATGCTTCCAAAATAAACCTCTATAGCGTGTTTTTGCTTATCTTCATATTCCGAAATTGTTTGGCGACACACACCACAAGGCGGAACGGCTTTAATATTTTGATTGTTTTTAGGAGCCCCTACAATAAATATTTTTTTAATTTGATGATTAGGAAAATTTGCTCCTACCCAATTCAACGCGACTTGTTCTGCACAATTTCCGACAGGAAAAACGGCGTTTTCTTGATTATTTCCTGTTGAGATTGTTCCGTCTTCAAGTAAAACCGAACATCCAACATAAAAATTAGAATATGGAGCATAAGCTTTTTCTCTTGCTTCTTTTGCTTTTTCTAATAAGCTTTTTTCTAACTCATCTAATTCATTTTCATTTTTGAAAAAAGTATACGATAATTTTAATTCTTGATTCATATGATTGAATTTTAACGAACGCCAAGATACAATTTTCTTTGAAAATAAAACGGTTTTTAGAATAATAATTTTTAAAACCATTTATTTTCTTATTTTTGTACAATTGCAAATGTTATGAAAAAAATTAATTTACCTATTGTAGGAGAATGTGAATATGAAGAGAATAATAAAGAACTAACATATTTTGAACCTCATAAATATCATTTTCAAAAAAATAACTTGACAATTGAAAATTACACTATTCCTTTTTTTATTATTAGAATGTATAATGTTTGTGAAGAAGAAATAGAAAAAGTGAAATTTGTTTCTGAAAATATAATTAATATTTTAGAAAAATCTTCATCGATACTTAAAAGTAATTATAAAGAGCTAAAAAAAGAAATACAAGAACATAAAGAATATGAAATATGGAAGTATGAAACAGTTTTTAGTAATTTCTCAATTGATGAAGTTATTGATAATTTGAAAATTGAAAGTTTTTCAATTTATACAAATTCAAAAAATTCCTTTATTGAAATAGACTATATTTTAGGATATGAATTTGATGCTGTATTAGTTGTAAACTTAAATAACAAAATGGAATATCAAGGTTATTATATGGAAAACGGATAAACTTAAAACATGGCTAAAACAAAAACAACATTTTTTTGTCAAAGTTGTGGAACGCAACATTCAAAGTGGTTGGGGCAGTGTAGTGCTTGTCATCAGTGGAACACCATTGTTGAAGAAATTGTCCAAAAAGAAGAAAAACGAGCATGGAAACAAACTAAAACCAATAAAAAAGCTTCAAAACCCTTAAAAGTTTCAGAGATTGAACTCAATACAGAAGAACGAATTAGCACCAATAACAACGAGTTAAACAATGTTTTAGGTGGCGGACTTGTCAAAGGTTCTGTTATTTTATTAGGTGGAGAACCCGGAATAGGAAAATCTACTTTACTGCTTCAAGTTGCCCTAAATATCAATCATAAAGTGTTATATGTTTCAGGGGAAGAAAGTCAATCGCAAATAAAAATGCGTGCCGAAAGATTAGAGGCAATTAATTCAAATTGCTTAATATTAACAGAAACCAAAACACAAAACATTTTTAAAAATATTGAAAATGAGCAACCTGATGTCTTAGTTATTGATTCCATTCAAACGCTTTATACTGATGTTATTGATGCTTCTCCGGGAACCATTTCACAAATCCGAGAAACCTCAGCAGAACTTATAAAATTTGCAAAGGAAACAGCAACTCCTGTTTTATTAATCGGGCATATCAATAAAGAGGGAAGCATTGCGGGGCCGAAAATTTTGGAACATATGGTTGATGTGGTATTACAATTTGAAGGCGATAGAAATCATACCTATCGAATTTTACGTTCGCAAAAAAACCGTTTTGGCTCAACTGCCGAACTCGGAATTTACGAAATGTTATCCAATGGATTGCGTGAGGTTTCTAATCCCTCTGAAATTCTTATTTCAGAAAAAGATGCAGATTTAAGCGGAACGGCAATTGCCTCAACTTTGGAGGGAATTCGTCCGTTAATGATTGAAATTCAAGCTTTAGTGAGCACGGCTGTTTATGGTACACCTCAACGCTCAGCGACTGGCTACAATCTAAAACGACTGAATATGATTTTAGCGGTTTTAGAAAAACGTGCAAAATTTAAACTTGGTGCCAAAGATGTTTTTTTAAATATCACAGGAGGAATAAATGTTGATGACCCAGCAATAGATTTAGCTGTTGTTGCGTCTATTTTGTCATCAAATCAAGATATTCCGATTAGTCCGAGTGCTTGTTTTGCTGGCGAGGTTGGTTTAGCCGGCGAAATTCGTCCGATTTCAAAAATAGACCAACGAATTATTGAGGCCGAAAAATTAGGATATAAAACATTTATCACATCAAAATACAATAAAATTACGCTAAAAAATCATAAAATACGATTAATTTTAGTTAGCAAAATTGAAGAGGCTTTTGCATCGTTATTTGCCTAGATATTTTATTTTAAAACCTCTATAATTCTTTTAACAGCTTCTCTGATTTGTAACTCTGATGTAGCATAAGAAAGTCTAATACAATTTGGCGCTCCAAAAGCCTCTCCTGTCACGGTTGCCACATTTGCTTTTTCTAATAAAAGCATTGAAAAATCACTTGCATTTTTTATTGTAGTTCCTTGGATTGTTTTTCCAAAGAAATGAGAAACGTCAGGAAAAACATAAAAAGCTCCATCAGGAATATTAAGTTTAAATCCTTCTATTTTTGATAATAAATCAATTATAAGGTCTCTACGAGTTCTAAACTCATCAACCATATATTGTATTTTTTGAGGAGATGCTAAAACAGCTGTAATCGCAGCACGTTGAGCAATACAATTTGTTCCTGATGTAATTTGTCCTTGTAATTTTGTACAGGCTTTTGCAATCCATTCAGGAGCACCCAAATAACCAATTCTCCAGCCTGTCATAGCAAAAGCTTTCGCTAATCCATTTACTGTAATTGTTCGCTCATACATACTTTCTATAGAGGCAAAACTAAAAGGCGGATTATTGTAATTAATATGTTCATAAATCTCATCAGACAACACAAAAATTGACGGATACTTTTCTAAAACCTTGGCTAACTCTTTGTATTCTTGCTCTGTATAAATTGTTCCACTCGGATTATTTGGTGAGTTGAACATAATTAATTTTGTTTTTGGTGTAATTGCTTTCTCTAATTGAGCTGGCGTAATTTTGAAATTAGTATCAATTGTTGATGGAATTTCTACAGATTTCGCACCACATAAAGTTGCTATAGCAGAATAACTTACCCAATACGGACAAGGTAAAATAACCTCATCTCCTTCGTTTAATAAAACCTGCATTGCATTTGCAATAGATTGCTTTGCTCCAGTAGAAACAACAATTTGCTCAGGAGTATAAACTAAATTATTGTCTCTTTTAAATTTTTCACAAATAGCCTCACGTAATTCTAAATATCCATTAACAGGAGTGTATGAATTATAATTTTCATTAATAGCTTGTATGGCTGCATCTTTTATAAAATCAGGCGTGTTAAAATCAGGCTCTCCCAAACTTAAACTAATAATATCTTTTCCTTGAGATTTAAGTTCTCTAGCTTTAGCAGCCATTGCCAATGTTGCTGAAACAGGTAAATTATTGATTTTATCTGATAATAATTCTTTCATTTTTTGTGAAATTTAATATCACAAAGTTATAAATTTTTATTAAAATTAGATGTTTTTACAAGTAAAATATGACTAAATATCACAAATTTCACGCACATAATTATTTAAGCGTATTTGAAATAATGTTCCCTTAAGCAAATCTTCTATTTGTCCTAATTCTGTTTTAGATATCGCAAGACTCACTTTATTCGACGGCGTTTGAAGTAAAATCGATTTACAGTTTTTTTCTTGACAAACTTGACATTGTTTTATTTTTTTAGCATCGTCAAGTTTATTGATGAATATTTCTATTTCCTTTTCTGATAAATGAAATCCTGTATCTCTAAAAATAATTTGAGTTAAGTCCGTGTTTACATGATTCCAACGAAAAGAAATTCCTATTTCATTACTGTATATTTTTTGTACATCATTCATAATAATTCATTTTGACGACGCAAAACTACAAAATTTATTAATAATAAATCTAAATAAGATTGTTAAATTTTAAAAATGTATTTTTGTCTCGTTAGAAATTTAAATAGTTAGCGATTTTGGATTTTTTTTCACAACGATTTATATCTGAAAATCAAAGTATTGAACTTGATTTGTTATCAGAAAAAGGCATAGAACTTTATATTAAACGAGAAGATAAAACCGACCCTTTTGTATCAGGGAATAAGTTTAGAAAACTAAAATATAATATTTTCAAAGCAAAAGAATTAGGAAAATCAACTCTGATTACTTTTGGAGGTGCTTTTTCGAATCACATTGTGGCGACCGCGGTAGCAGGAAATAAATACGGTTTAAAAACTATAGGATTTATTCGAGGGAACGAATTAGCAGAACAACTTGATAAAATTCTTATTGAAAATCCAACATTAAAAAAAGCTTTTGAAAACAATATGAGTTTTGAATTTCTATCACGAGAACAATATCGCAATAAACATCAAACGGAATTTTTAGATTTTTTAAAAAAGAATTATTCCAATGCTTACATTGTTCCTGAAGGCGGAACAAATCACGAGGCTATAAAAGGATGTGAAGAAATTCTAACAACGGAAGATCAAAAATTCAACTACATTTGTAGTGCTGTTGGTACTGGTGGAACAATTTCAGGAATTATAAATTCTACTTCAAAAAACCAGAAAGTAATTGGATTTCCTGCCTTAAAAGGTGATTTTTTAAACGATGAAATTAAAAAATACACTCAAAAGACAAATTGGGAATTAAACACAGATTATAATTTCGGTGGATATGCAAAATTTAATCAAGAATTAATTCGGTTTATTAATGATTTTCATCAAAAAACAAACATTCCTTTAGATCCTATTTATACGGGAAAAATGCTTTTTGGAATAGTTGATTTAATCAAAAAAAATCATTTTAAAAAAGGGGATAAAATATTAGCAATCCACACAGGTGGATTACAAGGAATTTTAGGAATAAACCAAAAACTACAAAAGAAAAATTTAGAGTTGATTTCTGTGTAGAGACGTAGCATGCTACGTCTCTAGGCACGTACATGGAAATTTGATTTTTTACCCCAGCAATAAATACAATAAAGGTGTTCCATCTTCTTCTTCCCCTATAAGTTCTAATCCTTCAAAAGATGTTTTATCTAAATATTTATTAGCCAATGTATTATGTATTAAAAACAAAGTTTCTAATGCAGCAAAAGAATTTCCAGTAAATGTTGCTACAACTTTTACATCATACAAACCATTTTCAGATTTTTGCTCAAAATATTTTTCATCTGTAACCTCCTCATGATCATGTAGTTGTTCTTTGTCTTCAATAGAAACATCATACATCAATTTGAGTTTATTCGGACTAAACATCATGGCAAAAGGTGTAAAATTATCTAAATTATTCCCTTTGATTTCGTTATATTTTTTCAATTCATCATAGAAAGGCATTAATCCTGAAAAAACATAATTATTAAATTCCCATTTAATATTATCTAACAATGAACTGTTTTGTACTGGATGAAATTCCGCACAAACATTAGATCTATTGATATCTAAAACAGGCGGATATGGAATTTCAAATTCTGAAAATTTATCTAATAATTCTGCAGCTCCTGTCTCTAATTTATATTGCATTTCTTGCTCATATAACGGAAGAACATAATAAAAAGCAACCTCTTTATTAGTTGATAATTCAAGGATACTACCATCTTCGTCAGATAAAGTTCCTTCTGCAGCAATTAACATTAATGATTGAAAATCAGTTCCTTCTAATTTTTCTCCTGTTGGGATTGTATGTCCCCAACCTAAAAATGTTTGTTGCTCAATTGGTAATCTTGCTAAAATTTTCAACCAACGAATTGGCCAATAATCCTTTTCATCTTGACCATTAATATTCCAATCTGGTGGCAGATTAATGACTAATTCGGCATTTAATGGCGATTCAAACTGATCTGGAACAATCATATCAAAAGCGCCCATTCCTCCAGTAACCAAGGTGTAATAATTACGTTCTTCAGTTGGTTCAATAATGTAAATATCACAATGAATATCAGGAGAAACAATTTCGTGCATTACATTGCTAATTTCCCCAAAATGTTTTTCAATATGACGTTCTAATTCCGTCATTTCATTTTCATCATACAAATAATGTTCACTATAAAAATGAACTTTTGCAAGTTCTAAAGGGATATTATTATCATCTGCATAACTTATGATTTCTAAAAAATCTTCTCCTCGTTCAAAATCACCAGCACGTAAATGTTTACGAGCATTGTCAATATCATCAAGAAAAAAATAAGAATATCCGATTCTAAAATTCCAAACTTTATCTTTGGCTTGTTCTTTTTCAATAGATTTTAAAAGTTCAATTGCTTTGTGTAGATAATCCATTCCTTCTGCTTGAAAATCCAATGCCCACGCTAAATTATTATAAGCACGTGCTTGTTCACTAATGATGTCCGCAGTGCGTTTGTTTTCTGGCATTGCATCTACTAAATCAATAATTTCTTGAAATTTTTCTTTCTCATTAAAAGTTGAAATCTGACTTAATATTTCTATTTCTTCTTTTGATTTTTTTCCAAATAATCTATTAAAAAAGCCCATATTTTCTTTGATGTTTAGTCTTAAAAAAACAAAAATAAATTATTTTAATTTATTTCCGTCCTTATCATAAAATTTATTTAATTCTTGTTCTGTTTTGATGATAGATGCTAATATTGTAATTCCCGCCATAACCCAAGGCAACCAAGAAATAGGATTTAACATATACATAAAAGATGTAAAAGCAAAAAATATTCCTGAATACCTCATAAATTGCTTTGCAAAAAATTTATTCGCAAAACTCCAAACGGCATTATCATTCATTGTTCTTTTAGTACGATATCCATAAATACTATTTATTTTTTTCGGTTGAAAAAAATAAAAAATAATGCTAAACGCAAATAAAATTCCGTTAATTGATAATACATAAATAAAAAGTTCTTTCATTTGTTTATTTTTTAGTTCGTTTTCTCATTAAACCTTCTTGTGTGACTGTTGCAACAAGTTTACCTTCACGTGTGTAAATACTCCCTCTTGCTAAACCTCTTGCACCGTATGTATTTTCTACATTAATTGAAAAAAGCATCCAATCATTAAAATCAAAATCTCGATGAAACCACATAGAGTGATCTAAACTAGCCAATTGCGTGTTCGAAAAATCGGCAACACTTGCATGAGGATTTAAACAAGCTGTAAGAATATTATAATCCGAAAAATAAGTCAAAATCTGTTGTTTTACATCTAATGAAATATTTTCGATATTGCCTTTGGGTCTAAACCAAACATCTAAAAAAGGCTCCATATTTTTTCTGTCCATAGGATTCGGAATCTGAACAGGTTTAAACTCAATAGGTCTTTCAATGCTTAAAAAAGCACGAATTCCTTTGGGTAAAAATTGCCCAAATTGCTCGTTAATATCGTCCCAACTCATCAAGTCTTCGGGTTGTTTAAGATCTTTTTTTATGCTTGGTTGATAGTCGTAACTTTCTTCGATTTTATGAAAAGATGCTGACAACACAAAAATAGCTCTATCATGTTGTATCGCTGTGACTCTTCTTGTTGAAAAACTTCCGCCATCTCTCAAAATTTCAACATTATACCGAATAGGAACTTCCAAATCGCCTGATTCTAAAAAATACGAATGAAACGAATTTAGAATTCGACCATTAGTTATCGTATTATATGCGGCATGAACTGCTTGTGCAAGAACTTGTCCGCCAAAAACAATAGGACTTCCGATATCTTTACTAAAACCATTAAAGTTATTATTTTTTAAGTCCTCTAATGTTAGTAAATCTATTAAATCTTTTGCTTCTTTCATTAGCTTGGTTTAGAACATGTTAAGAGTGAATAATGTCCTTTAATCGAAATAGATTTATTTTCTGCTATAAGTGTTAATTCTAATTTATTTTTGACAATTTTAAGTTTCACAGTAGCATTAACAGTCTCTTCTTTTCCTTCATTTTTAAAAAAACTTAAAGGAACATTTTTGTATGTTCCATTTTTATGAGGCACGTTAAAATGAATAGAAATGTATTTGTTTCCACCTCCATAATCTTCACAACCAAAATCCTCAGCATCAGTTATTTGTATGGTGATTTTGTCGTCAAACACAAAAGCTCTTCCACCTTTAGCAGTAAATTCTGAACTTAAAACTGTTCCAGAAAGAACTTTTGATTCTTCTTTTGATAAGGCTTTATCCTCATCTGCACAAGCACATAAAAAACTTATTATGAGCACTGTGACTAAAACTATTTTTTTCATTTTAATAACATTAAAAAAGCAAATATACAAAAATCTTTGATATTAATCCATAAACAAACATAAACAACTAATAATCAATGCTTTATTTTGTGTTTTTATATTTAATTTTATAAAAAAATAATAGTATCTATTTTTTTATTAATTTTGTTTACAATTTTATTATATAAAAAATGGCATTAAAGCAAAGTTTAAATTTTAAGTTACTTCAAAAATTATCTCCTCAACAAATTCAATTAATGAAATTGATTCAATTGCCTACACAAGCATTTGAAGAGCGTTTAAAACAAGAAATTGAAGAAAATCCTGCTTTGGATACAGGGAAAGATGAGCCTGAAAAAAATGATGAGTTTGAAAATGACTACGAAGACAACTTTGATGAGGTAAATGTCGATGATTATTTAACAGATGATGATTATCCTAGTTATAAAACAAGCACTAATAATTATTCATCAGATGATGAAGAAAAACAAGTTCCGTATGCTTCAGGAACAACTTTTCATCAATCGCTATTAAATCAGTTAAACACCGTACGACTCAATGAAGAAGAGCGCCTTATTGCTGAATTTTTAGTTGGAAGCATCAATGATACAGGGTATTTACGCAGAGAAATTATTGACCTTGTAGATGATTTAGCCTTTACTCAAAATGTATATACAGACGAAGAAAAAGTAACAAAAATTCTCACAAATATTATACAAAAATTTGAGCCTATAGGCGTTGGAGCAAGAGATTTAAAAGAATGTTTACTCATTCAATTAAAAGCAAAATCAGAAACAGAAAATAGAGCGTTAGCAATTGAAATTCTTGAAGAATCTTTTGACCAATTTGCAAAAAAACATTACAAAAAACTGATTGAAAAATATGATTTAACAGAAGATTCTCTTCGTGATATCATCAATGAAATCAGTAAGTTAAACCCAAAACCAGGAGGTTCGTATGCAGGGAATAACAAAATAATTGAACAAATTGTTCCTGATTTTACCATTCAAATTATTGAGGGAGAATTGCAATTGACATTAAATTCGAGAAATGCTCCTGAATTACACGTGTCACACGAATACACCAATATGCTCAAAGGGTATCAAGAATCAAAGGAAAAAACAAAATCTCAAAAAGATGCTGTTTTATTCATCAAACAAAAACTTGACGCTGCAAAATGGTTTATTGACGCTATCAAACAACGCCAACAAACCTTAATGGTTACGATGAGTTCAATTATGCAATATCAAAAAGAATATTTTTTATCAGGTGATGAGCGAAAACTTAAACCTATGATTCTCAAAGATATTGCAGATGAAATAGAAATGGATGTTTCAACAGTTTCTCGTGTAGCAAATAGCAAATATGTTTCCACTCCGTATGGAACAAAATTGATTAAAGATTTCTTTTCTGAGTCAATGAAAAATGAAAAAGGAGAGGATGTTTCAACCAAAGAAATTAAAAAAATTCTGGAAAATGTAGTTCAAGAAGAAAATAAGAAAAAGCCCTTGACAGATGAAAAATTAGCTCAACTTTTAAAAGAAAAAGGATATCCAATTGCCCGAAGAACTGTTGCAAAATACCGTGAACAATTAGATATTCCCGTAGCCCGTTTACGTAAAGAAATATAAGATGCCAAACAGATTTTATAAAATTATTTCTACTATTTTTCACCCGCTAGTAGTTCCTACTATTAGCATTTTGCTGTATTATTCTATTTTGCCAGCGACCAATACGCCTAATCAAAAAATGAATATTATCACGATTATTTTTGTGGCAACCTATGCCGTTCCGTTGATAATTTTGTTTACTTTAAAAAAGTTGAGAATTATAAAATCATACAAATTAAACACTGCCAAAGAACGAAAACAACCTGTTTTATTGATGATTGTACTTTTTTACGTTTTAGGAAAAATGTTTTATAAATTTTCGGCTACCTATGATTTAGCTATATTATTTTTTGGAACAACATTAAGTTTGATTATAAATTATGTATTTTTAATCAATAATTCAAAACCTAGCTTACATTTGATATCATTGGCTACTGCTTTAGGTTTTTTTCTTCGAATTCAAAATTTTTATGAAATAAATATTCAAATAATTATAATTTTTGTAATTTTATTGTGTGGATTAGTAGCATCTTCAAGATTGCATCTAAAAGCACATACACCTATTGAAATTTACACAGGATTTTTCATAGGTTTAGGCTCACAATTAGTAACATATTATGTATTAACTTAAATAATTTTAAAATGAAAAAGATAATTTTAGTTGTTTTTACAATATTTTGTTTAAGTGCTTTAGCACAAAAGGGAAAGCATTATAAAATTAGAACAATTGCTTTTTATAATCTAGAAAATTTATTTGATACAATAAATAACACTTCTAAAAAAGATGAGTTATGTGCCATAATGAGTATGAAATTAGGACGTTCCAAAGCGTATAAGCAAAAAATAAAAAATATGGCTTATGTTATTGATCAAATTGGAAAAAAGAAAACTAAGACAAGTCCAGCTGTTCTTGGGGTTGCAGAAATTGAAAATGATACCGTATTGAGAGATTTAGTAAACGAACGAAAATTACGTCGTAGAAATTATAAATTTATCCATTTTGATTCCCCTGATGATAGAGCTATTGATGTAGCTTTATTATACCAACCAAAATATTTCAAACCAACTCATTATGAAGTTTTCAACCCTAACATTTATGTAAATAATAGAAAAATTAGAACTCGAGATATTCTATGGGTGGAAGGTTTGCTAGATGATGAAAAGGTTCACTTTATTGTAAATCACTGGCCTTCAAGACGTGGGGGAGAAGAGCGAAGCAGTCCATTAAGAGAAAAAGCCGCCGCTCGTGTTAAAAATATCATTGAAAATATACAAAAAAAAGAGCCTAATGCTAAAATTATGGTTATGGGAGATTTTAACGATGATCCTATAAACAAAAGTTTTAAAAAAGTTCTTGAAACTAAAAAGGATTTAAAAAATCTTGATGATAAAGGTATTTATAACCCTTATGAAAAAATGTTCGACAAAGGATTTAATACTTTAGGGTATCGTGACAATATTAATCTTTTTGATCAAATATTGATAACCAAACCATTAACAAGTAAAAATAAAGATTTTTCTTCGTTCAAAATGTTTAAAGCGGCGATTTTTAATAAAGGATTTTTAACACAAAAAACAGGAAGCTTTAAAGGCTATCCTTTCCGTAGTTTTTCATATGCTGAATTTACAGGCGGTTATAGCGACCATTATCCTGTTTACATGTATTTAATCAAAGAAAAATGATAGAAATAGAACGTAAATTTCTTGTAATTTCTGATGATTTTAAAAAAGAAGCATATAAAAAAACTTATATTCGACAGGGTTTTTTAAATTCTGATAAACAGCGTGTTGTACGTATTAGAATTACGGATAACAAAGGGTTTATAACAGTAAAAGGTTCATCTGATGCATCAGGTTTATCTCGTTTTGAATGGGAAAAAGAAATTTCAAAAAATGATGCTGAAAAATTGTTTGAATTATGTGAGCCTAATCCTATTGAAAAATATCGTTATTTTATAAAATCAGGGGCGCATATTTATGAAGTTGATGAATTTTTAAAAGAAAATAAAGGATTAACCATTGCCGAAATAGAACTTTCTGACCTTGAAGAAATTTTTGAAAAAAAAGATTGGCTGGGCGAAGAGGTTACAGGAAAAATAAAATATTACAATTCCAATTTGAGCAAAAATCCTTTTTGTAATTGGTAAAAAATTAAAAATTAAATCTTATGAAAAAATTACTTGGAATGATACTTATTTCTTTGGTTGCTTGTGAAGCTCCTAAAGATAAAAAAGAGATTAAAACGCAATCAAAAACTGTTGAAAAGGTAAAAGCACCTACATTGAACTTGGAACAAGCAAATCGTTTAGCGACTTTGCCTGTGGCGTGTATCAATACGGAATATCCTAATAAATTATCGCAAACCTTAGGCGAAGATGCGGATTTAAAATCACCTCATGTGTTACATCCTGCTTTTTATGGTTGTTTTGATTGGCATTCTTCTGTTCATGGGCATTGGAGTTTGGTTTCATTATTGAAGCAATTCCCTAACTTAAACGATTCAAAAAATATCAAAAAAAGACTTTTAAAAAATATTTCTAAAGAAAATATTATCAATGAAGTAAAATATTTTGATAAAAAATTAAACAAGCATTTTGAAAGAACTTATGGTTGGGCTTGGCTGTTAAAATTAGCTCAAGAATTACATACATGGAACGATCCAGTAGCTAAACAATTAGAAGAAAATTTACAGCCTTTAACGAGTTTAATTGCAACTAAATTTGTGGAATTCTTACCAAAACTAAACTATCCTATTCGAGTGGGAGAGCATACAAATACGGCATTCGGATTGACTTTTGCTTGGGATTATGCCGAAACTTTCGACAATAAAAAACTAAAAGAAATCATAAAAAAACGTGCTATGGATTTTTATTTTAATGATAAAAATTGTCCATTAAACTGGGAACCTAGTGGTTATGATTTTTTATCTCCTTGTTTACAAGAGGCAGCAATTATGAAAAGAATAATGCCAAAGGAAGATTTTAAAAAGTGGTTGGCAGAATTTTTACCTCAATTAGAAGATAAAAAATTTCATCTAGAGGTAGGAAAAGTATCAGATAGAACAGATGGAAAATTAGTTCATTTGGATGGTGTTAATTTCTCAAGAGCTTGGGCGTTAGCAAGAATTATAAAAGATTTACCAGAATACAACCACCTAAAAAACATAATGTATGAGCATATTAATTATTCGTTACCAAGTATTGTTGGAGATAGTTATGAAGGTGGACATTGGTTAGGAACATTTGCTATTTATTCTTTAAATTCAATTAAATAAAAATCTCATTATTACGTCTTGAATAAATCATATATTTTTAAAAAATCGTCTAAAAAATTAATTTTAGACGATTTTTAGTTTTTTAATAACCTGGTTTTCTATCAATAATTTTCGGTGGAGTATTATCTACTCGTACTCCTTCACCACCACTAACGATTACAAAATATGAACGACGGTTTAACTGATGTTCTTCTTCTGTACATTTCGTATTGTCATCACATCCATTTAATAATTGTGTCTCTCCATATCCTTTCGTAAAGGCAATCCTTGAAGCAGGTATTCCTTTAGAAATCAAGTATTTTCTCGTACTT
>PDWI01002896.1_pt1 | contig 25209 bp, 32 predicted proteins | sample 1430891 | NCBI WGS metagenome assembly PDWI01 (sample SAMN01162508, study PRJNA174530) | Oral metagenome, whole genome shotgun sequencing project. | biome: Marine environment; feature: Marine mammal; material: Swab sample of the gingival sulcus; isolation source: swab sample of gingival sulcus...
GAGCAAGAAGTCGGGGGTTCAAATCCCCCCTGCCCGATTAAAAGGGTGCTTATTGACAATGTTTCTTCCTATATGTACAATCACAAAAAATCGCTTTGATTTTTATAAAAAAAAATCGTATCAAGTAAGTATCAAGTAACTTAAAAAAAAGAGGTTTGTTGTGGATTATCATGTCTTTAAAAAAACGAAAGTAAATGCAAAAGGGAAAAAAATAAAATATTGGTATTATTATTATGTCGATGATACCGGAAAGCAAATTCAGAAAGTTTGTAAAAATTGTAAAAGTCGAGCTGAAGCAGAATCTTTTATTCGAGCCTTACCACCGTTAAAAGATGAAGATAAAACTTTAATAAAAGATATTGCAAAAACAATGTATTTGCGTGGAAGTAAGCACATGACTAGGCGTATTCAGTTAGGTAAATCAATTAGTGCTGAAACAATGTCTAGTTTGAGACATTATGTTGTTGAGATAATCGATAGATGGGGAGATTTTGATATTCAAAAAATTGATCCTAGCAAAGTTGTAGAATTTTTATTTACCGTTGACCGTTCCGGTAGTTGGAAAAATTCATATATTGCTATATTCAAAGAAATTTACCAAGAGGCTATTTGGTACGGATGTAAAATTAGCACGCCTGCATTTCCCTCTTTTGCAAAAAATTATAAAAAAGCTGATATATTTACTACCGAAGAATTACGGTTGATTTTCCAAAAAGAAAATTTCCCTAATGAAATGATGTATTTGTTTTTCTTGCTGTGTCTTTCCGGTGGAATGCGGTTGGGAGAAGTTCGAGGTGTTAGAGTTAAGCAAATTGTTTTTGATAAGAAAATTTTAATAATTGATGGTTTTTGTAAAAAAGATGGATTTAGAACGGTTTATAACAAAAAAGGTTCAATTGAAAAGCCAAAATTAAGAATAGTTCCGCTCCCGGATGTTGTTTTGAAATTAATGTATGATTGGGTTGTTGAGCAAAAGTTGCAGAAAGATGATTTTTGCTTTACGCAAAATGGAAAGCCTATTAGTGGTAGTTATGCAAGGGATGTATTATATAGAGTTTTAAAAAAAATAGGACTTATAGTAAGCGGTAATAGTAATGGTAAAACGCACCTGCCGACGGTGGATGGACGAAAGTTAGTCCCTCATTCCTTCAGATATACTTATGTTTCTCGAATGTTGCGGACGCTGTCGTCGGAAGATTTAAAATTTTACACCGGACACTCGGCTGTTGGTATGGTCGACTATTATAACCGCAGTTCCTTGGAGCTGGAATTGGCAAAAATGCCGAAAAAAGGCGAAATAGCTGTAAATTCTTTATTTGAATAAAAAAAATAAACTTCTAAATTTTTTTTTCATTTTTTTTATTTCCAAAACAGTCAATATAAATTTTATAAAAAATTTAAAGGTCTATAATTGTAAACAATTAATTATAGACCTTTTTTTTATTACATTACTGGTAATGTAAATTCCTTTACCTAGACAAAGTTTTTCTAAGAAAAAAAATATAAAATAAAATATTTTTTTTAGTAAAGAAAAGTTTGTTGAAAGTAAAGGAATTTGTCATACTTATTTGATTGGGTAAAGCTTTTGTTTTATCTGTTTAAAATAAAAAAAGGTACTGTGAGGGGGTATACCCCTAGTGCAATTATTCGGCGACGGGTGCGACTTGTCATTTGTATGTCAAGTTTTTATTTTAGTTGACAAATATTTGACAGTTAATAGCTTTTTATTTGTCAAGACTTTACAATCAATATATGGAAGTTTTACCAGCTGAATTTGCTCGTTTAGCCGGAGTTTCCCGGCAGGGTATAAGTGCAAAAATAAAGAATGGAACATTGATAAAGAACTCAGGGGGAATGCTCGATACCGAAAATCCTGTGAATGCTCGCTATTTGGCAACTAAGCAGCAACAACTGCGAGATGTTGCTGTAATGACTCAGCTTGGACAGGTCAAAAATGATGAGTCAAACAATAGTTCAGGAACAACTCAAACAGATGTCGAAATAGCACATAAAGCTGAAGTTCCTGTTGATTTGCTAAGTCTTACCCTGAAGGAGCTAGTCCTTAAATATGGCAATCTTGTCTCCGTTGAAAAGCATGCCAAAATTTTAAAAACAATCATGGAGACGACAGAAAAAGAACAGCGACTGCAAGAACGCCGATTAGCACTGATTGAAAAGGATTTCGTTATTTCAAAAATGTTTCAGTTTATAGAAATGCTCATGATTCAGCTATTAGAATATCCTGATGGTATTGCTGACGACATTGTTGCTAAAGTTTTATCTGAAAAAAAAGAAGCTCGACCTGCTGTCGTCCAAACATTGAAAAACGGCTTATCAAAAATCTTAGCAGGCTCAAAGCAACAAATTATTAAAGATTTGGAAAGTCTTAAAAGTAAGTACAACGCACAGGCAAGTTCTTATGAGACTATCAAAGCTGAAATTAAAAACGAGTTGGAGGCTGAGCGTGAGTTGCGTTAGTAAGGTCTTTAACATTGACTGTTTGGAATATATGAAAACTTGCAAGGATAAAGAATTTGACCTTGCCATTGTTGACCCACCGTATGGAATTAAAGAAAGTGGTTCAAAAAATCAAAGTCGAAGGAAGTTTGCTGTTTCAAAAAAATACAAATCTTACAAAGGAGATGATTTAGAGCCTCCACCACCGGAATACTTTGTTGAGCTGAAAAGAATTTCAAAAAATCAAATTATATTTGGTGCTAATCACTTTATTGATTTAATGCCTTTTCGCTCTTCAGGTTGGATTGTTTGGGATAAACTGAATGGCGATACAGATTTTGCAGATTGTGAATTAGCTTATACAAGTTTTGATTGTGCTGTTAGAAAGTTTTCATTTAGATGGCAAGGTATGCTGCAAGGCAATATGAAAAATAAAGAAATCAGGATACATCCTAATCAAAAGCCTGTTGCGATTTACAAATGGATTTTGTCAAAATTTGCAAAGAAAGGCGATAAAATTATTGATACACATTTGGGCAGTGGGTCAAACCGTATTGCGTGTTATGATTTGGGATTTGATTTTTACGGTTGCGAATGGGACGAATACTATTTTGATTTGCAGGAAAAAAGATTTAAAGAACATTGTTTGCAAGGAAATTTATTTGAATATGCCGGTGGAGAGATAAAAGAGTAAATGGCTGTGCTTGAATACAATGCTTCAGATATAGATTTTCTAATTGAGCGATTTAGTGCTTTGACGGACAAGCAGGAATATGAGTTGCCGTCTGAATTCGCTGAGCGTGTTCGTTATTTGAGTGGAGACCTAACACCCTTCCCCGGCAAGTTTAGTTGGGAACGCTTTCCTTATTTTGTTGAAATAGTTGATAACTTTGCTCCCGATAATCCAATTAGGGAAGTTACTATTTTGAAAGGAAATCAGTTAGGATGTACAACTTGTGTTTTAGAAACAATTCTTTTATATAACATAATGGTCAATCCTAGTCCTCAGGCGTATATTACAGCTGATGCAGCACTTATGAAAACCTCAATTCAAATAAAAGTTGAAAAAATGATTGATTCAGCCGGAGCTAGAGACCTTATTTTCTCACAAAATAAAAAACAAAAAGGTAAAAAAGATTCCGGAGATACAGCTTTTGCAAAAGAATATCCGGGCGGTTATTTGCACTCTTTCGGCAGTCGGTCGCCTGCTAAATTTAGAAGTATTAGTTATAAAGTTGAAGTCGTTGATGAAGTTGACGGCTTTCCTGATTCTATAAAAAAAGAGGGAGATGTAGTTTCTTTGGCTAGATCTAGAACAAATGCCTATTCTTCAAAATATAAAATCGCTTGGGGCAGTACTCCTCTTGTAAAGCAATCAAGTAAAATATTGGTATTATATGAAGAAGGGGATCAGAGAAAATATTTTGTGCCGTGTAAGCATTGCGGAAAAAAACAAGAACTTATTTGGCACGGTAAGAATGAAGACGGTTCAGTTTATGGTATTGTGTGGGAAAATAATGAGGACTTTGAGCCTATTTATGAAACTGTTGCTTATAAGTGTAAGTTTTGTGGTAAGCTTATGAAAAATTATGATAAGACTTCAATAATGAAAAAAGGGAAATGGATTGCAACAGCGAAAAGAAAGCATCCGTATAAAGTGTCGTATCATATATCTCCGATTTATAATCCACCCGGAATGTACAGCTGGGAAGATATGGTCATGGATTGGGCTGAATGTTGGGATATAAAAAATAATAGAGTTAAGGATAAGGAAAAATATAGAGTTTTCAGAAATACGAAACAAGGATTACCTTTTGAGGAAACTGGAAAACAAATTCGATATGAAAGAGCTGTTATGTTTAGGCGTGCCGGGTTCGTTCGTGGTAAAGTTCCTAATGATATAGCCATAAGAGATTCAGGGTCTCGGATTTTAATTATTTGCTGTTCTGTTGATGTTCAGAAACGAAACTTGTTTGTTGATGTTAAAGGTTATTCTGTTAATGGCGTGTCGTGGACTTTAGATTTTTTCAGTATTGATGGCGAAACAGAAGACTTTAACGGCCCTTGGGATGAGCTTGCTAAATATATTGAAGAGGCAAGATTTGTAAGCAATGACGGCAAAGTTTATAGAATTTTAATCACGCTTGTAGACTCCGGTAGGTACACTGATTATGTTTACGCTTTTTGCGGTCGCTTTTCGAGTGGTGTTTATCCTTGTAAAGGTGCTGAGTATATTAAAGGTGGCGAGACTTACCGAGTATTTGACAGAAAAACGCTTGAGCGAATTAATCTACCGTTAGCTTATCATATTAACACAACAAAAATGAAAGACAGAATCAGTAATATGATGAGCGTTGCAATGTGGGTTGAAGGACAAAGTCAGCCGGATTGGTATCCTAACTTTCCTGATGATTTTAGAGATGATTATTTTAAACAGTTTGAAGCTGAAAGCAAGGTTGACATTATTGATAAGCGGACGAATAAATATGTGAAAACGATTTGGAAGCAAAGACCGGGTGCGGACAATCACGCTTTTGACACTTACGGTTATAACATGGCGGCGTTAGAAATTTGGGCTACTGAATATTGTCGTTATGTTTTAAGAGAAAAAGGTTTAAACTGGGCGACATTTTGGCATGCTGCAAAGGAAGAAGTCTTTATTGAGTAGGAATAAAATTTCCTTAAATTAAATTTTAAAATGTTAATAGCTTTTTAATTTTAGCTACTATAAAATTAAGCTATGGCAATTTTAGATGCAACATTTAAAGACGAAGATTCAAAACAATTTTGGTTAGACGAATTAAAAAACTCAAAGAGGTTATTACACGAAATTGACAAGGCGATTTTGCATTTTACAAAAGAAGCTTTGAAAAACGGTGGCGTGCAAGAATATACGATTGATACAGGTCAAGACCGTCAAACGGTTAAGCGTTCTGATTTAAGTTCTTTATATCAGAACAGAAAAAATCTTTTAAACACTATTGCAATTTTAGAAAGTAAAACTAAAACAAACGGCGGTGGCTGTGTGAGGGTAAATCCATGGTAAGAGAATGCGTAATGCCTGCTGTTAAATCTGTTAAAAAGCAGAAAGACGAAATAGCTTATTTCGTTAGTGATGTCGTGAGTGATATTTTTTCAGGAGATAAATTCCCTGAAAGTTTCGGACCAACTAGAGATTATCTTTGGGAATGGGGAGTTGATTATTACACTTTGAGAAAACGCTCTTTGCAACTTTATACCGAAAATTTGTATGCATCAGGAATTATAAAACGAATTTTAAGAAATGAAATATTCACAGGAATGATGCCTGAGCCTACTCCTATCGGCTCGGTTATTTGGGCTGATAAGGATGTGGACGAAAGAGAAAGGTTGTCAGTTAAATACGCTGAAGAAATTAGTGAGTCTTTTAAATTGTATGCTGAAGATTATAATATTTTTGATTACAAGAAACAATTGACATTCGGTGAGTTTCAAAATCAGGTTAGATTGGAAGCTATGCTCTGTGGCGATGGCATTATTGTGTCAAGAATAAATCATCAAACAGGATTGCCTTGTTGGGATTGGATTAACGGCAATTATATTTCTACTCCATTTAATTATCAGCCGGGGAACGGTAATGAAATTATTCACGGAGTTGAAGTTGATAAGCAAGGAAAGCATGTTGCGTATTGGGTGGAAGATGTTAAGGACGGCGAGACAAGGCATGTTCGTTTTCCTGTTTACGGAAAAAAATCAGGCAGGCAAATAAGCTGGATGGTTTACGGTGGCGAAAAACTTTTGAGCCAAGTTCGAGGAATGCCCTTACTTGCAAACGCTCTTTATATGATGAAAGATTTAGACCGCTATCGTGATGCTGAAGTTCGTGCGGCGGTTATAAATGCATTATTGCCTTTATTTATTAAGAAGTCTCCGACTACTGAAATTGGAACAACGCCTATCATGAATATGACTAGAGGTTTGCCCGGAACTCCTGCTGAACACGATAAGGCTGTTAAAGATAAGACCGGCATTCCGTCTACAATTCCAATGTCGCCCGGTACAGTACTTGACGGATTAGCACCAGGAGAAGAGCCTGTTAGCTTTAACACAAACAGACCTAATGTAAATTTTAAAACATTTGAAGAGGCTGTTATTTCTGCAATTTGTTGGACAAATGAAATTCCGCCTGAGATTGTGATGCTTAAATTTAACACTAGCTATTCAGCTTCAAGACAGGCTAATAATGAGCTTGATATTTTCTTAAAATATCGAGCCTTTAAAAATGCAAAAGATTTTTGCCAGTTAATTTATTCTGAATTTATTATTCAATCTGTTTTGAAAAATCAATTAAATATTCCTGAATTCAAAAACATTGTTTTTAATTCTAAAGAATGGAAAAAGCGAGGAGCTTGGTTAAGGTGCGAATGGTCAAGTATCTCAAGGCCCAGTGTTGACATTTTGAAAGAGGCAAAAGCAATGAAGCATCTTCTTTCTATGGGCGTTATTGATTACGATATAGTTGCTAAAAAATTTAGCGGTATGAGTTTTAAGAGTGTTCAGTACAAGTTAGCACAGGAGAGAGATTTGATGAAAAGATTGGGTTTTGTTTCTGCGATTGATGAAAACAATAATGGCGAGCCTGTCTATTTGCATGATGCTGAATCTGATAATGAGGCAGAAGATGAAGATGTGAATGATAGCGTGGAGGTTAATGATGAGTGATGAATTTGTAGCTAAGACTCAAAAAGAATTAATGAGAAATATGTATGAAATTCAAAAAGAGAGTGTGGCGAATGACGCAGAATTAAAAGCTCAGATGTCTCAAGTTATGAAGCGTCTTGATAAAACAGAATTGGTGATGGATAAAATTAGTCAGTCAATTTCAGGACAAAAAGCTCTTGAAGGTACTATTAGAGATTTAAACAAGGATGTTAATAAAAAATTTGATAAAATGTTTGAATGGAAAAGTGAGCAAGAAAAGAGGCAAGCTGTTGAAGGTAAAAGCTTGGCTCATATTGAAAAGAAGATTGATGTTCTTTTTAAAAAAACTAATGATGCTGAAAAGAGGATTGATGATTTAGAAAATAAAAATGCTAGAACGGTTTTTTCTTTGGTTAAGAAAATCGGAGCAATAATTTTAGGTGTTATTGTTACAACTATAGTTGGTTATTTCTTAGGAAAAATGAAAGGCGGAATGTAAAAAAAATATTTTAAGGAGTTTTAAAATGGAAAAAGAAAACGAGGTTAAGCAAGAGAAAAAGAAAAAAGGGAAAGCAAAAAAGACATCTTTGTTTGCTCAAATCTTTGCGGCGATTTGGATGATAAGTTTAACGCTTTGTAAGGGCTTTAATCTTATTTCTCTTGAGGTTAGTGAGATTATTTATTCAGGAATTGGAATTGCAGGTATTTTTATGCCGGTTTATTTTTCAATTTGGATGGAAAAAATAAAAGACATAAAACTTGCCCCGGGGCAAGTTTAAAAAAGTTAATAGAGAGGTATATATGAGTAAGATAACTTTAATTTTAATGGTTATTGTTTTAGCTGTATTTTTGTTTGCAGGCTTAGCTTGTTTTATTTTAGGCTGGAAAAAAGGACGGGCAAAGCTGGAAAGAGAAATTGAAGAAATTGAAAAGCAAAAAGAAAAAGACAGGCTTTATTATGAAAATGAAAAAGCAAAAGCAAAAAAGGAGATTTTAAATGCTAAAAAAAATAAAAAAAAGAGTCTTGGCAAAGGTTCTAATCGTGAGCGTTTTAATGCTGTCAATGACGGCTTGCGTAACAAAGACTAAAATTGAATATGTCTATGATGTTCCTGATGTTGAGTTTCCTATCTTCCCGGAGCCTAATTCTGTTTCTTTGAATGAGGATGAAGGGACTGTTGAAATGCCGTTGTGGTATTGGGAAAAAATTGCAGAATATAAATTTGATGTTGATGCGATTGAGGAATATTTTGAGCGAGTAAAAAAAATACAGGAGCGTATTTCAAATGGGAATGAATAAAATGATTGTTTATATTTCGGGCCCGATCTCTGGAATTAAAGATGATAATGCTCCGGCATTTTTTGAAGCCGAAGAGGAGCTTGCTTTTTTGTTTAGTGATGGTCCTAATTTTCAAGTTGTTAATCCGATTAGGTTGGCTGAAAGTGTGCGAGAGTCTTTTAAAGATATTTCAAAAGTTTTGAAAAAAGAGATTGAGCCTGAGTGGGAAGATTATATGAGGCGGTGTATTGCCGAATTATCAAATTGCACTCATGTTTTGTTTTTAGATGGTTGGGGTAAGTCTCGTGGGGCATTGGTTGAATTTTATATAGCCAGTGTTTTACAGATACCTTGCTTTTTTAGTTTGTCGGAAATGCAAGAAAAACTTCTTGCTTAGTTTTTATTTTATTTTTTTTTACGGAGGTGTTTTTATGAAAAAGAAATTTGTTTTAGTTTTTTTAGGCGTGATTGCAATTTTTGCAGTTGCAATGAGTTACAGTTCTGAGTTGAACATTGACTTAATAAGTTGCGTCTTTATGGCGATTGCAGCAGGGGTCTTGACTTGGAAGATAGTCGAGCATAGAGGCAAAGGTAAGAAGTGGATTGCTTTGATTGTTTTGCTTTGGCTTGCCGTTCTTTGTCTGTCTCTTGCCGGATTTTTATTTTTTAACGGTTCAATAATTCTTGCGATTATTGGTTTTATTTTACTGATAATTTACGGATTTTTGCAGTTAAAAAAATAAGTATTTGTTTTATCTGTTTTCAAGAGGGCTATGTTTAGCCCTCTTTTTTTGTGGGACTTGCCCCGGGGCAAGTTATAAAAGTTAAGTTTTATTAAAAAAAGTAAAAAAAATGCAAATTTTTTCTAAAAACCTCTTGACATAAGATACATCTTGATGTATAATATAATCATCTTGAAGATGAGGAGGTAAGATTATGAGACGAAAAAAGAAAAAACCGCCTGATAAAAAGGCGGTTTTGGTTCTAGCGATTATCGCAAGCTTGTTGACTATCGTGGATAAATTGCTAGAAATCGTATTTAGACTGATTGACCGCTGGAACGGTTAAACAGTCGGGGGAGCCTAAGAGGCTCCCTTATAATATAATTTATTTTAAGGGGTTTGTCAATGGTAAAATTATGGAAACTTTTAAAAGTGTTGTTGGTGGTGGTCGTTATACTATTTTTAATTAGTATTGGTTTAAGAATTTTTGATTTTTGGAGTTTTTAATATGGCTGAAAAATTATTAAGTACGGGAGATGTTGCTAGGCTGTGTGGTTGTGAGGTTCAAACAGTTTCTCGCTGGGCGGCGAAAAATGATGTGTCTTATCTAGGCGAAAATAAGCGTAAGACTTATGTTTTTACTGAGGCGGACTATGAACGCTTTTTGAAAAGACCTAAGCCCGGAAAGCGTGCTAAGGTGGATAATTAGCTTTATGTAGGCTGAGTTTTTTTACTCAGCCTATTTTTATGGGAACTTGCCCCGGGGCAAGTTTTGTAAGTTAATCGCTTCTTGTCTTATTAGCTCTTTTATGTTAGAATAAAAGCATATTAAATTAAAGGAGTTAATTTTATGGAAAATTCTAATAAAGATAAGAAAGTTAAGCGGCGACAAATTCTTTTGTTAGTTTTTACTCTAATTCTTTTGTTAGTTTTTATTTTAATGCCTGATAAAGGTTTTTGGTCGTGGTTTGCTATTGTATTTTTTACACTTTTTGCTTTAGGAGGGGTATTTGCTATATTTGGTGAAGCAGATGGCTCTAGGACTAAAAAAGAGTTTGAAGCTTTTAAAAAAGCACAAATGTCTGAAGAAAAGCAAAAGGCTTTAAGTGAACATTTACAAGATTCTGTTGATGTGTATTTAGATAGACCTACAACTGAGGAATATTATGTTGGGGAAGAAATACAAGATATATTGGAGCCTGTTAGTGCTTTTGATGCTGGATTTACGGAATTTCCTGAATTTTATATGTCTTATCAAACAGTTGACGGTATACCGAGTAATAGGCGCATACTTTTAAAGTCAATGACTTTACGAGATGATAAGGTATATTTAAATGCTTTTTGTTTGCTCCGAAATGAAGATAGAATGTTTTTAGTTGATAGAATACAGAGTTTAAAATATCAGAATGAAGTTATACCAAATCCAGCGGAATATTTTAAGAATCTTTTGGAAAATTCAGGAGCGTTTGCGTTATATAAATTTATAATGCAAAAAGAAGCTGTTTTTGAGGTATTTTTATTCTTTATGAAAGTAGATGGTTCTGTTAGAAAAGAAGAAGTTGCTATTGTTATTGATTATGTTAAGAAGTATATTAATAATGCCTCTGATGATGTTATTGAAAAGATGATAAGAGATGTACCAGTTGTAAGTATTAGCAATTTTAATAGTATCTTAAAGCGTTTGAAAAAAGAACCTGCTGATAATCAAGATATAATTGAGGTTTATGATAAGCTTTATGCAATTAAAAAAACACACGATCCTTTAGAGACCGGTGTTTATGAAAAAGTTATGAAAATGCTGAAGTAGCGTTTTAATTTTGTGAGGGCTAAAAATTAGCCCTCTTTTTTTTACATAAATTCTTTGTTTGTGTCTCTAGTGATAACTTTTACATCACAATCAAGAATATTCGCTATTTTTACAACATCAGTATAAGAGAAAGTATCTCTATATATTTTTGTACTCATCGCTTGTGAAGAGATGTTTAGTTCTTTTGCTAAATCTTTCACAGCCATATTTCTTTCGATTAGCAGTTGTTTTATTATTTTGCCTGCACCCATTATAATACTCCTTATTTTTTTATGCTTAATTATATCATTTTTGAATATAAAATGCAATATATGTATATAAAATAGTCAAAAGTGTCATATTTACTATTGACAATATAGTCATTTTTGTATATAATATAGTCAATACAAGATATGCTATATATCGGTATTAAAAAACAGTGTCTTTATATTTAAACTTGAAGGAGTTTGTTATGGTTAAAAATGCAAAAACAACAAAGGGTGGAATGGTTGCAGTGCCAGAGTTTTCGGAGCGTCCGAAAGTGCAAGTTTGGGAGCAAAAGGAGATTAAGATAAAAATGCTTTCCGAGTTGATGTATTCGTGGATTTGGGATAACGCTCCGAGAAATCAGAACGGCAATCCCGGTGTGGATATTTATAATCATATGATTTTTGTTATGTTCAAGGTCTTTTCAGAAATGGGCGGAAATTTGGAAGAGTTTTTCTCTGATTCAAAAGAGCTTCAAAAAGAGGTTAAGCGGACTAAGAATATGCTGAAAAACAGCCTTGGGCGTATTTAAGGAGTGTGTATGAGTGATAGAGTTATTGATTTTGAAAAAGGTATTTTGCTGGGTGTTTCTGAGCCTGATAAGATGTTTTGTGATGTAAGCGATAATAAAGAGCGTAAGCTATTTGCTGAGGCTTATGCTTTTTGTAAAGCCTCTTATGTACATGGCGTGCCGTTGGCTCATTTAGACCGCTTTCATGAGGTTTTGTTGGAGCTTACAAAAGTTGTCGAAGATGCTATGAAAATTGCAAAGCCCTATTTGAAAAATATTCAAGATGACTTGCCTTGTGAAGTTGCAGAAACTAGACCGCCTTATGGGGTTTAAAATGTTTAAGCCTAAGAGTTAATTTTACAACTCTTAGGCTTTTTTTGGGGAACTTGCCCCGGGGCAAGTTTTTTTTGTTAATAGCCATTTGTTAAGTTTAAGTGTAGGATTTATCTAAGGAGTTTTATTATGGGTAGTGTTACAACTTTCGTACTGGATAATCCTAAGGCTTTTGAGCTGATGACAAAGGATATAAAAGACAAGGTTTCTAAGGCGGCAATCGATACGGTTAATAAGCAAGTTTGGTATGCAAAGGGGCAATTAGAGGAAAAGACTGAATCGACTTTTATTACTCGTAATAAATTTACCGTTAAGAGTATTAAATATGATCAAATGAGAAAAAAGCCAATTAGAAGTCTTAATGAGGTTCAAGCTAAGGTTGGTTTTTTGGAGCGAGCAGATTATATGGCAAGGCAGGATAAGGGCGGTATGCACACTTCTAAAACAGGTAGTCGTTTGGCAATTCCTACAGATAAGGCGAGAAAAAGGAAGTCAGGACATAATGTTGTTGCAGGTCGCTATCGTATTGATACAGTTTTGCAAAAGAAAATACGAGGGCCTTATACAAACAAAATAGTTTTGAGAAGTACTTCCAAAAAAGCAAGAGCTGTTGCAAGGGCTTATGTTGCGTCGGGCAAAAATAAAGATGGCAATAAAGGTAAGGGAGAAAAAAAATTTGTTCATTACGGAAAGGATTTATTTCAGATAAACAGGTTTCAAAAGAAAGGTAATCATATTTCTTTTGATAAGGTTAAAATTTATGTTATGGACAAAAAAGCAACAAGAACGCCTAAAAAAGATTTCTTTTTGCCTACATGTGAAGAACCTATGAAAAATATTCAGATTGTTTTTAATTCAGAAATGGATAAATATTTTGGGTAAAACCTAAGAGCGATATATTTCCCTCTTAGGTTTTTATTAAACCATGAAAAATTATGCACCGCTTGGTGCAAGTTCTAAACTGGGGGAGTTGCTAGGTTGCTCTTCTGTAATTTCTAATTTAAAACCTAGACTTCTGATAATTTTAAAAATGTTCACAAATGAAGGGTTGCCTTTTTTGCTTAAAGACTTATAAAGGCTTTCACGGTTTAATTGTGTCTTTGTTGCAAGTTTTGCCATACCTTCTGAGCGAGCAATTTGTCCAATAGCGTCTAAAACTAATTCAGGTGAATTAAGTTCATTAGCAAGTTTTTGAGCTTCTTTAAAATAACCTATTACATCTTCTTCATCTTTAAGATAATCAGATGTGTTGTAACTAGAAAGTTCTATCATTTTGTATCGTCCTTTTAAATAATGCCATAATAAAAGCCCGGTGTTTACTATAGCGTTTCATATATTTTAGTATTCATAAGCTTAAAAAAAAGCTTAGTATCTATAATAAAATATTCTTAGGAATTAGAATTTTCTTTTTCTAATTCTTTAGCCACTTCTTTAGCCATTTTCACGGCTTTTTTTATATCTCTTTCTTGACTTTTCTTTGCACCTCCTAGCAGTAAAATTGTGCCGATATTGTGCTCCATAAAATAAACTCGGTAACCGGGACCTGAGTCTATTTTGAGCTCAAAAACCTTTCCACTAAGATGTCTAAAATTACCTTTATGATCACACATTCTTAGAGCATCCAGCCTAATTTCGATTCTGCTTTTGGCTTCTTTGTCTTTTAACTTTGAAATCCATTTGTCAAAATCTTTTGTCTTGATAAGATTTATCATAATTATATTGTAGCCTAAAGACTACAGAAAGTCAAGTACTTTTTTTTATTTTTTTTCTAAAAAGTTAATAGCTTTTTAATTTAGCTTCTTTTAAACTTAAGATGTTACTTATTTTTTTTAGGAGTTAAAATTTATGAAAGAGAGAATTCAGACCTTCTTTTTGTCGGCGGGAAAAAACGGATGTTACTGTTTCTGCATTATAGAGCTTGCTTCAAGGCTTTTGAATCAGCCTATTGATGCTTACACTGCTTTAATGGAGGCGGTTGATAAGGGTTTTATTCGTGTTGATAAAAAGAATTATGCCAATCAGAATAATTTTTATGTGCTTCACCCTGATTCATTTTTGAAATATTTATCCGGAAAGTCTTACACCGTCAAAAGAACGACTCCTAATTATAAACCTAAAGACGGAGAGCTGGTTGTTGAATGTTGGCAAGACAGGAATTTAACTCATTTTAAGTTGCCTCACTGGGATTCTCTTGAAACATCGCCGGTTGTAAAATACGGCAAGCTTGTTTCTCTTCGGGTTTTCACTCCCATTAAAAATTAAGAGGGTTTTATTATGATCATAAAAATTGATGACTACATTGGCTATTTTGGAATTCTTGAAAAAGATATTTCTGCGTCTTTAGCTAATCTGAAGTCTGATGATCAGTTGGAAGTCCTTATAAACTCTCCAGGTGGAGATGTTTATGAGGGCATCGCCATTTTTAACGCAATTAGAGAAGTTGCAAAAACTCACGAGGTAATAGTCAAAATTAATGGGTTAGCAGCAAGCATGGCTACTTACATTGCTTTAGCTGCACGAACTGTTAATAAGGATGCTGTTGTTCAGGTTTCAGAAAATTCAATTTTTATGATTCATAATCCTTGGAGTATTGCTCTTGGTGATTACAAAGCTTTTGAAAAGCAGGCAAATTATTTAAAACAGTTATCAAGTGTTTTAAGCTCTGTCTATTCGGCTGTATCGGGGACTAAGCTTGAAGATATTGTAAGCAAGATGGATGAGGAGACTTTTTATGTTGGCGAGGAAGTTTTGAATTCAGGCTTTGCAAATAAATTTGAAAAACTTATTGAAGATGGCAAGGAAGCTGAAGAGTTTGAGGGTCGAGACTCTTTAATCGTTAATGCTCGTGCAAGTCTTAAGGCTTGCATGGAAAAGCAAAAAGAGAATATTGAAAGTTACAATGAAAGTATCGAGAGAGCCGTTGCTTTGTTAAACAAAAATTCAAATCCTAAAAATGCTATCCAAAAAAATAATATTGAAAATAAAAATCAAGTTTTAGAAAATACTGGAGGTTCTATGACTGTTGAAGAATTGTTACAAAAAGACAAAGACTGTTACAATGCGGTTTTTGAAAAAGGACGAGAGTCCGCTGTTGAGGCTGAGCAAAAGAGAGTAAATGCTCACTTAGCTCTTGCAAAAAAATGTGGGGCTTACGAACTTGCTGCCGGATTTATTAACGAAGGCAAGACTGTTTCTGACGAAGGTGTTACTGAAGCTTATATGGAATTTGCAATGAATCAGAAGCAGGTTGATGCAAGAATGCAAGACAATCCGCCTGATGTGAATACACCTAAAGAAGGTGAAGGTGGTGTCGGTTCTGAAGAGAAAGCTACGATGGATGCTTTTGAAAAGGGATATAATAGCTAGTTTTTAGCTGTTATTTTATTTGGAGGTTATTTTAATGAAAGAAATAAGAGAAGAAACAATTGATACAAGTTCAATGCTGTTAGGCGACAATGAATTTGAAACTTCGTCGATTACTATCCCTGCCGGCAAGACTGTTAAGGCAGGTACTTGCTTGGCTAGAACGGATGATAAGTTTGCTGTGTCAGAACTTGGTTCGGGTTCTGCACTTAGTAGGATTGCGGCTATTGCAACTTGTGATATTGAGAATAAAGGTTCTGCTGAAGCTGATTTCCCTTGCAGGGTTTTGATTTCAGGAAAAGTTAGAGCTGATAAGCTTAATTATAATGGTGCTGAAATGGTGCCGGCACAGTTAGACAGGTGCAGGCTTGCAGGGATTATTCCTATTAAGGTTTCTGACTTGTCAAAAGTCTAGTTACTTTTTGTTTAGTTGGTTTTGATTTTTAAAATTTAAGGAGATAAAAAATGCCAAAATTTTTAACAAAAATTGTTGAGTTGTTTAATAAAAAACCTAACATCAATAAGATGGGGTTTTTAAGTTCGTTTTTTAAAGTAGATGATGAATCATTTACTGATGCGGACGAATTTGAATATGATGTTGTTCGTTCGGGCGAACAGGTCGCACCTGCTATTCAAGATTTGAGTACCGGTGCTGTTTATCTTGTTGAAGATAAATATAAAAACAAGAAGGTTCCTTTTCCTGTTTATTCTTTAGCAAGTCCTGTAGGAATTGGGGATTTGATGAAAAGGCAGCCCGGTGAAAATGCTTATGAGCAGAAGGCTACTTGGTTTGGAAAGTTGGCTAAGATTTTAGTTGCTCGTTTTTCAAAAATGACAAAGATGTTGCGTTACGCAATTGAGTTGCAAGCATCTGAAGTTTTGCAAACGGGTAAGATTACTCTTACTGATGAAAAAGGCAAGGCTATTCAAACTTTGGATTTAAAGCCAAAGGCTTCTCATTTTCCGACTACGGCTGTTCCTTGGGGTACTACCGGTAGTGATGTTATGTCTGACATATCTGCGTTAGCTGATGTTATTCGTGAAGATGGATATTGTGATGTTACTAATTTAATTTTTGGAAAAAAAGCTTGGGGACATTTTATTGCTGATGAAAAAGTTAAAGAGTCTTTGCGAAATGACGGCTTAAATCTTGGAGCTTTAAATCCTGCTTTAAAGAATAAGGGTGCAAAGTATCTAGGTTATATAGATATTGGAGCTGATAGGTTTGATTTATGGCTTTATAATGCAGGTTATGAAGAATATGCCGGTGGTAAAAGAAAAAAATTTATGGACGAAAACAAAATTATCTTCTTGCCTGATTTTGATGTTCTTGATTTTAGAAAAATGTTTGGTGGCATTCCTACAATTACTAAAGATAGAGTCTTCAGTCAATTGTTTGACGGAAAGATTAAAATTAGTAATGAGTATGACTTTAGACCTCGTGTTTTCTTGGATGAAGGAAAAGAATGTTATGTTTCTGAAATTAAATCTCGACCGTTGTGTTGGCCATATTCAATTGATACATTTGGTTGTTTAACTATAGCTTAAAAAAGGAGTTTTGTTATGGATAAAAAATATGTAGTTGCTGAAAATTTTGCTTTTACTGCAAACAATATGGTTTTTACTGAAGGAGCATCTGTTGATGTTACTTTGTTTGCCGGAAATGAAGAGCTTTTTAAGAAAGCTATTGCTGACGGAAAAATCGTGGAAGCTAAAGAAGTTCCTGCTGAATCTAAAAAGGCTGAAAAGACGGAAAGTGATTCTGCCAGTGCAAATAAAGAAAAGTCTTTATCTGCAATGACAAAGGCTGAGCTTGAAGCTTTAGCAAAGGAAAAAGGTCTTGATGTTGCAGGAAAAAATAAGACTGAAATTCTTGACCTTTTGAAAGGCAATGATGTTGATGATACAGATTATTCAGAAATGGATGATGCTGAGCTTGTTTCTCTTGCTGTTGAAAATGGAATTGAAGTTGAGGGCAAGGAACGAAATCAGATTATTGCTTCTTTGAAAGAAGCTAAAAATAAATAAGGATTCCTAAAAATGAGTTTACGAGAGCTGGCAGAAAAAGATTTGTCTCTGACATTGGAAGATACTAATCTTGCCGGCTCTCGTTTTATTTTAATTGATAAACAGAAAAACAAATACGAATTGGTCGGTCAAGTTGGCGACATAGGTTATTTGTTAAACACTGACGGCGTGCCGGTACAAGGTCGCACAATAAATGTTGCTTACAGGATGTCGAGCCTTGCTAAGCTTACGGATTCTGTTCCTTGTAAGGGCTGGAAAGTTGAGGTTCAAGATTTGTCGGGTGTGAAACATAAATTGCATGTGTTTAGATATGAGCCTGACAGAACTATAGGAATCGCAAGATTGATTTTATCGGTGGAGTTAAAATGAGTTCTAAGATAGATGTTTTATTTAATGAGCCTGACCATGTCGAAATTATCCGAGATACGATTGCTGTAATTTTAAGTGCCGAATTTGAAAAACAGTATGAGTTGGCTTGTGATAAAAATTTAGAAGATGCTGAAGATTTTAATGTTAAAGTTTACTTAGAAGATGACAGACCTTTTGCTTTACCTGAAGGCGATAATGAGTCTGTTTTTCCGTTTGTGAATGTAACTTTAAATGATACGCATCAGATTGGCAAGTCCGGCGGTATTGCTGACAAGAAAAAGTATGAAGCAAGTTTTTATATTGATTGTTACGCTTGCGGAAATTTTGAAGGAGCTTCTAAGCAAGATAGTGTTAACGCAAATATTTTGTCTTGGAAAATTGCAAGGGTTGTTCGCAATATTTTAATGAGCGGACATTACGCTTATTTAGGCTATCGTGGAATGGTTCTTGAAAGAAATGTTCCGGGTATTAAAAGTGGCAATATGTCAGGAATGGAAAGTGCTGCGTTTGCGGTTTCTATTGCTCGTGTTGAGTTTAAGGTTTCATTTGCTGAACGGAGCGTCTGTGAGGAAGGCGTTCCGCTTGAAAGTGTTAATTTTAAAATTGATGATAAGACCGGTGCGGTCTTAGTAAATCCGTAGGAGGTTTGTATGGGAGTTAGTCCTAGTGCAGTAAGTAGAGTTTGTGGCGTGGAGGTATCTTACAAGAATTTTAATTCCGGAAGAGCCTTTATGTTGCCTCAGCGTTTGGCTGTGGTTGGTCAAGGTAATGACGATTCTACTTTTAGTGAAGATAAGTTTTTGGTTGAAGGAAACGCAAACGCTGTAGCTGAGAAATACGGCTACGGAAGCCCTGTTCACTTGGCTTCGTTACAGTTGTTTCCTCAGATTGGAACAGGTGCAGATTTTCCTGTTACAATTTATCCGTTAAAAAAAGCTGATGGAGCTGAACCTGCTAAAGGTTCTGTTTCTGTTGAATTTAGTGGTGCTGAAAGTACTGCGACTGAAACAGGTTCAGCCTTTATTTTTGTTGGTGGCGTGAAAGCTGAATTTGTTGTTAAGAAAGGCGACAATGCTGATGCTGTTTTGCAGTCGGTGAAAAAAGCAGTTGATTCTGTTTTGAAAATGCCTGTTAAAACTGAAGATGTTGCAGGTTCTAAGTTACCTCTTGTTTCTAAGTGGTCTGGTGAAAGTTCAAATTTAATTACGCTTGAAGTTAAATCTAAGCTTGCAAATCTTGTCTTTACAGTTGAAAAATTTACAGGTGGAGCTAAAGACCCGAATGTAGAAACAGCTTTGAAAAAAGTCGGCCCGGTGTGGGAAACTTTTGTTTTGGATTGTTTTAATTACAATAACGAAACAAGACTTGATACTTATCAATCTTTCGGCGAAGAGCGATGGGGAGCTTTTGAAAAGAAACCGGTGCTTGTTTGTCATGGTTGTACTGATGACTTTGCAACTCGAACGGCTGTTTCTGACAAGAGAAAAAAAGATTATATAAACTTTTTAATCGTTTCAGTTAAGAGTCGAGAATTGCCTTTTGTTATTGCAGCAAGAGCTATGTTACATGATGTTGTTTCTACAGCAAATGCAAATCCACCTCAAGGTTATAAAGGTTTGTTGGCCGGCTTGCATTGTGGTAAAGATGAAGAGCAGGAAAATTATCAGCAAAGAAATATGTCAGTGTTGAGAGGTTCTTCTACAAATATCAAAAACGGAAGTGTTGCTGAGCTTAATGATGTTGTTACATTCTATCATCCTGAAAGTGAAGGAACATTACCGTCAAAAAGATATGTAGTTGATTTAGTTAAGTTAATGAATGTTGTGTTTAATGCTCGCTTAATTATGGACGCTGACAATATAAAAAGTGCACCGATGGTTAGTGATGATACTGTTACTTCAAATAAGCGAGCTGTTCAGCCTAAGGTTATTAGAACTTCATTTATGAATTTGGCTGATTCACTTGCGTTGCAGGCTATAATTCAAGAGCCTAAATTTACTAAAAAGAAAATGGTAGTTGAAATTGATGATAAAAATCCTAAGCGATTAAATGTTGCTTTTCCTGTAAAGCTTTCAGGAAATGTTGAGATTTCAGACACAATGGTTTATTTCGGGTTTTATTTAGGAGGTGAATAATGGTAGCAGGACCTTTTGAAAGTCATACCTTTAACGGTAGACGCTTTGCTTGTGATGCGGAAGACGATGTTAAGTTGAAGTTGTCTGGTAAGAATAATGAGGTTAAGCCTAATGGCGACGGAACGACTCGTGTTACTCAGCAAAGAACTATTGCTTCTTTGGACGGTATCAATTTGGTAATTGACCTTGATAATGGCGATGATGAATTTCTTCAGGATTTAAAAGATTCAGGAGAAATGTTTGATTATTCCGGCACAACTAATGACGGTGTTGTTTGGTCGGGAAAAATGCAGATTGTTGATGATATGGAAATTTCCTTCAAAGAAGGTACGGCTAGTGTTTCTTTGCAAGGACATTTAGAAAAACAAGGAGTTTAATTTATGGAATATAAAGTTGATAGAGAAACTGCGATTGGAGAGTTTGAAAAGTTTTGTGATGCAAATGCAATTGATTATGATGAAGCTAATATGTCGGAAGAACTTGAGCAGGCTTTCGGGCTGTTAAAGGGGCGATTTGTAAAAGCATGTATGGAGGGGCGTGTTGTTGTTGACGGAAGAAATCTTGAATACACTGTTTCTAATTTTTCTGACAGTAAAGGGGATAAGGTTACTGTTAAAGCTCCGAAAGGTCATGCTTTTATGGTTATGGATGGTTATGATCAGAATCAGAGTGTGCATAAAATGCAAAGCTTTTTTTCGGCAATGACAGGAAAAGAATCTAAGTATTTTTCAAAACTTGATAGATTAGATTGGTTGTTTTTTATGGGGCTTGCTACGCTTTTTTTAGCCGAATAGTTTCTGTTTGTGCTATAAACGGAAAGGAGAAAAAACTTTATGGGGTTGAGGGAATTAGTTTACAGCTTTTGCAAATATGTATGGATTATAATTCTCTCCCTCGTATTGAAGATATAAGCATTGATGAGATTAGATTTTTTTATAGTGCAAGGATAAAGGCTTTATGTAAAATGCAAAGGGAGGAATGATGGCTAATGCTTATTCGCTTGAAGCTACTTTTAAATTGATTGACAGGTTTACCGCCCCTTTAAATAAGATTGAGGCTAGTAGTAATGCTGTAAGTAATAAATTTAAAACAGATATTTTAAAAACGCAACAACAACTGTCTAATGTTGGTGCTAAGTTAAAGACTATGGGTAAGTTTGCTGTTGCAGGCGGTATGGGGGCTTTAGCTTTGGCAACTAAGCAAGGTGTTACAAATATGCTTGCAATGGATAAGGCTATGGCTAAGGTTTCGACTATTGCCGACACTTCTGCGGTTCCTCTTAAAGATTTAAAAAGCGGTTTATTAAAAGTTTCTAATCTTGGTGGTGTGGCTTTTACTGAGCTTGCAGAAGCTCAGTATCAGGCTATATCGGGCGGTATTGGTACTGCTCATTCTATAAATTTTGTTGAGACGGCTTTAAAAGCCGCTAAGGGCGGTTTTACCGATACGGCTACGGCTGTTGACGGTTTGACCTCTGTTTTAAATGCTTATCAGTTGGGTGCTGATAAGGCTACGCTTATTTCCGACCAAATGCTGATGGCTCAAAATTTAGGTAAGACTACTTTCGGAGAGATGGCTCAGACGATGGGTAAGGTTATACCTATTGCTTCAACTTTGGGTGTGTCAACAGGTTCTTTTTTTGCTTCAATTGCAACTCTTACGAATATGGGTATTCAGACTTCTGAAGCTATGACGGGGTTAAAAGCAGCTTTTTCAAGTATTTTAGGCCCGTCAAGTCAAGCAAGTAAGGTGGCTAAAAAACTGGGAATTTCTTTTAATGCGGCAAGTTTAAAAGCTAAGGGCTTGCCTGCTTTTTTAGATGAGATAGAGAAAAAAACAGGTGGGAATGTAGAGGTTTTAAAGACGTTATTTGGATCAACTGAGGCAGTGAATGCAGTTATTGCTTTAACCGGTGCCGGTGCGGGCAAATTTAATGAAGCGTTAAAAGCTATGGAGAATACGGCAAATGCTACTAATAAGGCTTTTGAAAAGGTTCAAGCTGACAGGTCTGCGAAGTTTGCGATAATTGGGAATAAAATTAAAAACACTTTTGCGAAACTTGGAGAGGCTATTTTGCCTCTTGTTGATAAGGTTATGGACAAGGTTGCAAGTTTGGCGGACAGTTTGATGACTGTTGATTTTTCTACTGTAGTAGCTCCTATGTCAAGATTTTTGAATATTGCTATGGGGGTGGTTTCTGCCTTATGGAATATGAAAGGTGTTTTAGTTCCTCTTATTGGTATTATGGCTTTGTATAAAGCCGTTATAATTGGCGTCTTGTCGTTTCAAAAGTTATGGAGTGGTGCGGTTAATATTGCTAGGGCTGTTCAGTTTGGCTATACTCTTGCAACGAAAGGGCATGTTGCGGCAATGCAACTTTTAGAATTTTGGGCATGGAAAGATAAGGTTGCTACCGTGGGTTTGACTGCGGCTCAAAAAATAGCAGCAGTAGCAACGGCAGGACTCACTTATGCCGTTAAGGCTTTGAAATTTGCATTTGTTTCAAGTCCTATAGGTTGGATTGTGCTTGGAATTGGTTTTTTGATAGCAGCTATTGTTGTTTGTATAAAAAAATGGGATCAGATTAGTGCGTCTTTAGCTGTTGCGTGGGGTTGGGTTAAGAATGTTGGAAAGTCGGTTTGGGGTTTGGTATCTGCTTTTGGCGGACTGGTATCTTCCGGAGTTCTGACTTTAGTTAATGACTTGTCTGAAGCATGGGCTAATTTTGCTAATTTTTTTACAAGCGGTGTTATTATTCGAGGGATAAAAAGTATTGGAGCTTCTATTCTTTCAGGACTTTTATATCCTATTCAAGGTCTTTTAGAGTTGATTGCTAAAATTCCATTTGTTGGAAAAAAAGTTCAGCCTGCAGTTGATAAGTTAAATTCGCTGAGAAATGGATTGACAAATAGTGTAAGTGCTATGCCTATAAGAAGTGCACAGTCAGCAGGATTAGCCCCTGTCTCTAATGCTGAGCAATATTCTTATTATTCTAGGCGTGATAATTATGACCATGCAGAAATTGCTGTTAGGGCTGAACGAGGTTCTAGTGCTAAAGTTGTTCGACAGCCTCAATCTGCTAAATTAAATATTGTATCTTCGGGGGCTTGGTAGTGGATTTTTCAAAGAAATTAAAAAAAGGAAAATATACATCGCCAAGTGGTAAGGAGTCTGTTTTTTTGTGGGGTTCTTTAAGTCGAGAAACTGATTTGAAGACAGGGCTTTTTACTTTTCCTGATAAGGACGGTGCTGAGGTTCAGCATCAGGGGGCAGGTGCGACAAGCTTTCCTTTAACCTGTATCTTTAACGGTCAAACTTGCATGGAGCGGGCGGATGCTTTTGAAAAAATGCTTTTTGAAAAAGGTGTGGGCGAATTGCAACATCCTATTTATGGCACACATAAGGTAGTCCCTCATGGTAAGGTTAAGCGAGTTGATGATATGCTTTCGGGTGTTGGCGATGCTGTTGTCGAAGTTACCTTTGTTAAAGTTATTTCTGATAACTTAGTCCCTAAATTAGAAAAAGTTGAAGTTGACGAAATAAACGAAAAGTATGATAAATTTACGGATGTTGCCTGTGAGGATTTTTCTAAAGGTATAGCGGTGGATTCTGTAGATGAAAAACTAAACTTAAAAGCAGATTTAAAAGAGTCTATTGAAAGTATAAAAAATACTCTTGCAAATTTTTCAGGTGGGATGAATCAAAATTTAAATGATTGTAAGCAGTCCATAAAAGAAATGTTTAATAAAGGAGATTCAGTTTTTATTGCAAGTTATACTGTTTCTAAAAGTATACTAAATACTTTTTCTTATTTGTCTCAGATTGATTGTAGTATTTCTGAGAAAGTAAAAGCATATTCTTTCTTAATAGCTAAAATAATAAGTCAATTTAGAAATGATCCTGTTGGTGTAAATAATGTTACAAATTCAATAATGACAACTCGATTGGTTTTGGGTGGTGCGATTTCTGCGTTAGCTACAGGCGTTGCAGTTCAGTCTGTTTGCGAAAATGAATTTGATGTTAACAAGGGAGTTTTAACTAGGGAAGAGTCTTTGAATGCAGGGCTTGAAATTTTGAATTTGTATGAGACTATAAAAGACTTTGACGACAGTAAAATTGCCTCTAATTCTTTTGTTGATAAAAATTCGGAATTTTATTTTCAGTTGCAAGATTTAATTTATGAATGTGTTCTAGTTATTTTTAATTCGTCTTTTGTTCTTCCAATCAGAAGGACTATTGTGCTTGATAGAGACAGACAGCTTTTAGAGTTGTGTGCTGAGTTGTATGGTTCATTGGATTTTGTTGACAGTTTAATTTTTGAAAATAAATTAAAAGCTGATGAAATAGTTTTGTTGCCAATGGGAAAGGAGATTTCTTACTATGTCGAAAGTGCATAAGGTTGTTTCAGGCGATACACTAGGTGCTATTTCAATTAAATATCTTGGAGAGTTTCGCAGATGGCATGAGATTGTTTCAGCTAATCCGCAATTGACGGGAAGAAAGACTGCTGTTGATGGTTCGCCTTTAATCTTCCCCGGCGATATGCTTATTATTCCTAGTGATGAACCGATGGTCAATCCTGCGGTTACAAAAAAAATTGAAGTTGCTGATGGGGAGCAGGATGTTGCTATTGTTATTGATGGAAAAAAGTTTGTCGGATTTACAGGGTATGAGTTGAACTTATCGTTTGACTCTTTAGATACTTTTTCTTTTTCTGCACCTTATGATTATGCGATTAAAGAATTAAAATCTGCGTTAATGCCTTTTTCATTTAAGAAATGCAAGATTTATTATAAAGGTTCGTTAGTTTTTACAGGACGCTTGTTGACTCCTGAATCAAAGTTAGATGACAATAGTTCAGAGATAACTTTGCAAGGCTATCCATTGTGTGGGGTTTTAAATGATTGTTGTATGTTGCCTTCACAGTTTCCGTTGCAGTTCGAGGGACTAAACATCAAACAGATTGTTCAAAAAATTGTTGAGCCTTATAAGATTGGAATTGTGCTTGATGGTAATGTGGGTGATGTTTTCAAAGATGTTTCTTGCGATGCCGGAGAGGCTATTTTGCCTTTTTTAACAAAACTATTAAAACAAAGAAATTTGCTTTTTACAAATAATGAAAAAGGTGATTTGGTTTTGTTTTCTGCTAAAGAGAAAAAAGCTCAAATTTCTTTTGTTGAAGGCGAAGTTCCTTTGTTAAGTTTAGCTCCTAAGTTTAATGCTCAAAATTTTTATAGTCATATTACAGGATTTACAAAAACTGAAAGCGATAAGGATTC
>PDWI01002897.1_pt1 | contig 25203 bp, 22 predicted proteins | sample 1430891 | NCBI WGS metagenome assembly PDWI01 (sample SAMN01162508, study PRJNA174530) | Oral metagenome, whole genome shotgun sequencing project. | biome: Marine environment; feature: Marine mammal; material: Swab sample of the gingival sulcus; isolation source: swab sample of gingival sulcus...
CCCACCAGCACACGGTCGTTACTCGGAAAATCAAGATTGTGCAATGCTTTCTCCAGGTCCCCCGGAGATATTTTCGACGCTCAACCACCACCCTTGGTATAGGCAGTGAGCCGAACTTTTTCTCCTACAGTCATCTCGCTCCTCTTATATCACAATAATTCCAGTGGATTACAGAAAGCAACTCACCATTATCTCCCGCTGCATGATACAAAAAATATTTCAATGGGGCGACAGCTTCTTTTACCTGAGACAATCCCACCCAGACACAATAAAAACAACTGACCAAGAAGAGACATTCGCCCCTCTTTTTTATTGACACTCCGAAAAATCCCTGGTATTGATAGCGCCATTGTTGAAATTACTTCGGGGCTATAGCTCAGCTGGGAGAGCGCTTGACTGGCAGTCAAGAGGTCACCGGTTCGATCCCGGTTAGCTCCACCAGAATATAAAGGACTTGCGTTTTATCGCAGGTCCTTTTTTTTGTCTGGCAAAACCCTGCCCATTTTTATGCAAGAAAAGCGTTACGCTTCTCCTCCAGTTCCTCCCAGCGACCATAGAGACGATCGACCTCCTTTCTGGCTGCTTCCAGCTTTTGCCAGCAACTCTCCAGTTGAACCGGATCGGCCACAACTTCAGGGGAATTCATCGCTGCTTCAAGATCCTCCACTTCTTTTTCCGCAGCAAGCAGCCTCTCCTCCATGCCATCATATTCCCGTTGATCAAGGTAGGAGAGTTTCCCCTTTTTGCGCTGGGGATGACTTTTTTTCGTCTCTTTTTTCACTTCGGCAGTCTCAACCGCCGCCAAACGCTGCATCTCCGCCAGCCATTGCCGGTAATCAGCATAGAAGGCCACACCGCCACGACCATCAAAGCCGATGACCTGATCACAAAGCCTGTCCAGCAGAAAGCGGTCATGACTCACCAGCACAAGGGCTCCGGGAAAATCCATCAGACTTGATTCAAGGACATCCAGAGAGGCAATATCCAGGTCATTGGTCGGTTCATCAAGCAGCAGAATATCCGCTGGCTGCCGCATTATATCAGCAAGCAGAATCCGCGCCTGCTCTCCTCCAGAAAGCTGACCAACAGGTGTATCCAGTTGCTCTGGACGGAAAAGAAACTTTTTCGCCCAGCTCACCACATGCAGACTGCGCCCGCGAAAGACCACGGAATCCCCATCCGGGGCAAGGGCTCTTCGCAGTGTCAGCTCAGGATCAAGCCCCTCCCTCTTCTGATCAAAATAGACGATCTGCACCTTGTCTGCCAACCGCAGAGTCCCACTATCCATACTCTCCTCGGTGGCAAGGATTTTCATCAACGTCGTCTTGCCGCAGCCGTTATTACCAAGCAGTCCAATGCGGGTGCCGGGAGAAAGGAGCAAATTCAACCCGACAAAAAGCTGTTTTTTCTGCCAGCTCTTGCTAACATCCTGCAGCTCAAGTAACTTTTTCGTTTTTCGCCCTGTTGTTGAAAAATCAATCTGCATATTGGAGAGGGCATGATTTCGTGACTGCACTGCCGCCAGATCGTCCTGAAGCCTATAGGCCTCATCAATGCGATACCGTGCCTTGGACGTCCTTGCCTTTGGCCCGCGCCGCAGCCACTCAATCTCGCGCCGCACCTTACCTGCAAGCCGAACCTCTGCCTCCTTTTGTCCGGCCAGGAAATCTGCTCTTTTTTCGAGGAAATCAGAATAATTCCCGGCAACCTGCAAGCTCCCCTGAGGATAAACAGCAGAGATTTCCATTATCCGGTTAGTGCAATTCTCCAGGAAACGGCGGTCATGGCTGACCACCAGCCAGGCGCAAGAGGCATCCAGACCAGCCAGTATTTTTTCCAGCCAGAGAATCCCGGCAATATCAAGATGGTTGGTTGGCTCATCCAGCACCAGAAGATCCGGCGATATAAGCAAGGCCCTGCAAATTGCCAGCCTTTTGCGCCAACCTCCAGACAGGGAACCAACCTTCACCTCATTATCGACAAACTCTGCCCGGGCAAGCATCTTGTGGATGGAAGTATATTTCTCAACATCATCCATCTCTTCCTGCTCCAGCGCAGCATAGAGATTTTCTGTCAACGTGGCATGATCATCAAATCTATCCTTTTGCGCCAGATAACTGGATCGGCAGAATTTGGCATAGCACAACTCACCACCATCGGCATCCTCCAATTGACAAAGGATTTTTAACAGCGTTGATTTTCCCGATCCATTTGGCCCGATAATTCCGATCCTGTCGCCACTATGAACAGAAAACGACAGAGAGGAAAACAGACGCTGAACGCCAAAAGATTTACAAAGAGCAGTGCAGTTGACAAGTGCTGACATGGTATAAGGCTAAACGACATAATGTTGTTGAATGATTTTCCATATCCTGTTATAGAAAACACAAAATTTGTCAATATAGTTTTTATGTAATGTACACCCTTTTTCCATTACTCAAACAATATCTTCTCGGTCAAAAAGCAACGGAATGAACAATATCAACGATAAACTCTACATAATTATCAGTGGCGAACGCGGAAAGGTTTTCTCCATTCCCTGCAGCAAAAAAAAATTGTTTCTCTGGGGCGGGATGGCCTGTTCCCTGCTGCTCTGCGCCAGTATCCTCTTCGTTGGTACAATTGTTATCTCTGTTGAAAAAAGTTCTTTTTTTGCTAAAAAACAGATCTCGTTGCCACAACCTCTCGATACGGTTGTTTCCGTCGACCCCAAACAACAAATTGAACAGCTCCAGCAAACAATTGCCAATCTAAAAGAGGAAAAACAGAAACAGCGTATACAATTTGAACAAGAAAAGGAAATTCTCCTTGGGGAAACGATAGAGGAGTTAAACTCAAGAAGCAAGCTGCTGGAAGACCTTTTTCGCTCAATTGGAATCATTATTCCTCAAAAGACAAAAATTCTTCTTCATAAGGATGAAGGGAGCGGCGGACTCTTTCATGAAGTATCTCCTCTTGAAGCCAAAAAGGATGAACTGGTTGGCCGGATTGATTTTTACCTGGAAAAGGCAAATGTCATTCCGTTGGGGAAACCTTTAAATGGCCGTATAACCTCTCGTTTTGGCAAGCGAAGGGATCCATTCAATGGTCGCATCTCCTTTCATGACGGGATAGATATAAGGGGAAGACGTGGTGCGGAAATTTATGCTACAGCCGGGGGCGTTATTACCCGCGCAGGCCGCAACGGAGGGTATGGCAATTATGTCGAGCTGCAACATAGAGACGGCTATGAAACAGCCTATGCTCATATGAAAAAAATCCTGGTAAAAAGAGGACAAAAAGTCAAACGGGGTGATGTTATTGGTCTTGTCGGCAATACTGGCCGCTCGACAGGGCCACACCTTCACTATGAGATCAGACGCAACGACAAGGTGCTTGATCCGGCAAGGTATATGGATATAGCCGCTGCTCTGAAAAAAATCTCTCGATAAATTTCCAGCAAGGGGAAAATTATGTCGCTATTCAACAAATCTTCCGATGATATGGACAAGATAACAGAAGAGATAAAGAAAGTGGAAAATGAGGCAATTACGTCGATTATCGACAAGAACATGACTGTTATCGGCGAGATCCATTTTAGCGGAAAAGCTCGTATTGACGGTATGATTGAGGGGAATTTGCGGGGCGAGCATCTTATTCTCAGCGAAACAGGGAAGATTCAGGGAGATATACAGGTCACTTCCTTTAACTGCTATGGGGCAGTCAAGGGAGATGTAAAAGCTGAAATTCTCTCTGCGCGGAAAGATTGCAAAATATCCGGCAAACTCAGTGCCAAAGCTCTCTCGGTAGAACCAGGAGCATGTATTGAAGGGGATATTAAATCGGGTGCTGCCAGTCAGACAAAAGAGAGACTTCTGCCCGAAGGAAACATCCCGGCAACAACCTCAAGCAGCCATAAGTCACAATAATTTCCAATGACCCGGCCGCAGCAAACACCCCTTTGGGGTCTGATAACATGCCCGGATTGCGGCAACAATGAGAAGTTCTTCGAGGTTGCCGACAATATCGTCAGCACCACTCTCTTTACCCAGAACAGCGATGGCAGCTTTATCCAGGAAGAGAGTGCCAAACAGACCCCCGGTTCTGTACGGCTGTTCTGTGCTGTCTGTGATGCAGACCTCACCGCCTTTCACACCCGTTTTTCCGAGATGATTTTTTAAGCAGAAAAAACAGCGAAAAAAAAAGCTGAACCCAAAGAAGGATTCAGCTTTTACCAACACACTGTCTACAAGCCTAGATCATACACAACCTGTAGGCTTGGGCAGACCAGCCATTTTACATGCTCCCTTGCCTGGTCCAGAAGGAAACAGCTCATAAATTCTCTTCAGCGGAAAACCAGTGGTCTTGGAGAGAATACGAACCATCGGGGCAATACCATTTTTCTTATAGTACTCCTGAAGTGCATCAATAACTTTTTGATGCTCCTCGGTCATCTCGGCGATTCCCTCAACACCTTTTACATAATCGACCCAATCATCGTTGAAATCATCACCTTTCAACAGGAATCCGTCTTCATCTACTTCAAAGCTACTGCCATTGTGTTCGATTGTCGGCATTGCAACCTCCTTATATTATTGTTTATTTTCTTCAACAGGCTACGTACAAGACCATAGCACTCTCTGTCTACCCGTAAGGGGCAACTCATTTTCAAGACAGATACATACTCCTGTTATAAATTTTTTTCAAGAAATATTTATGAAAAGCAAATCTCTTTCATCAGAGATGCCGCCAAATCAAATGCCTGCGAGCTTTTCGCTTGCACAGCACACCAAGAAAGAGTAAAGGATAGGTGGGTACAATTACGGCTATAAACAGCCATTTCAAGAAAATCTTATTATCTATTTACACATTATGTTACAGATATTCCGCAACAAGGCTCAATCGTCCTTTGCTCTTATCATTGTCGCCATTATCATACTTGTCTTTGTTTTCTGGGGAGTGGGAACCAACCTGCTGGACAACAACCCGTCGGCACTGGTAGTAAACGGTCATGAGATCAGCTTTGCCGACTTCCAGCAAGCGTACAATAACGCCAGTGAAAGGATGAGTCAGCAACTCGGTGGCAATATGCCAAAAGGCATCGGGGATATTATAAAAAAGCAGGTTATCAATCAACTGATACAGAATGCTCTTGTGCGCCAGGGTGCAGCAGAAATGGGGATCGTTGTCAGCAATGAAGATGTTCGTAAACAGATAGAATCCATGCCCCAGTTTCAACAGGATGGAAAATTCTCACTATCCCGCTACAAGGAGTTGCTTGCTGGCTCCCGCATGACTCCAACACAGTTTGAAGAACGGGTAAAAAAAGATCAGCTCACCCAACTTGCAATACAGAGGATAAGTAACTTTGCTGCGTTATCAGGAGATTTTGAAATTGACGAGATCTATCGCCAGATCAACGAACAGGTTGCTGTCTCCTATGCCACTTTCTCGCCAGAAGAATATGAAAAGGACATCGTTATTGACGAAAAGGAGTTTGCCACATGGTTTGATAAACAGAAAAATCGCTATAAAACAGACCCGGAACTGAATTTTCGTTATATAACATTCCTTTTCAATGAAATTAGTGAGAAGATCACTATTAGCGAAGATAAGATAAACGAATACTACCAGCAGAATAAAAACAGGTTTTCTCTCCCCGAACAACGTAAGGCAGCTCATATCCTTATTCGAACAAACGACAACGACAATGAAGACGAGCTGGCAAAAAAACGGGAAAAGGCTGAAGATGTTCGCCGTATCGCAGCGCAAGACAGCAAACAGTTTGCTGCCCTTGCCAAAAAATATTCTGAGGGGCCATCGGCAAAAGATGGCGGCGAACTGGGGACATTTGCCCAAGGCCAGATGGTTGCGGAATTTGATAAGGCAGTCTTCTCCATGCAGGAAGGTGAGGTGAGTGCGCTGGTCAAGACCAGATTTGGCTACCATATCATCCTGCTGGAAGAGATTATTCCTGCCCAGGTGAAAACCGTTGATGAGGTAAGAGAGCAGATTATTGCAAGCTTACGCCAAAAGGAAGCCGAGAGTATGGCCTTTCAACTGGCAAATGTTGCCTATGAAGGAATCATTACCAGCGGCAGCCTTGACAAGTTTGCAGAGAAATCCCCCGATACAGCCTTTCGTACCAGCGGCTTTATTACCCAGGCAACAGCACCACCTGCCATTGCAGATGATCCACAGTTTTTGCAAAAGGCCTTTGCCCTTGGAGATAAGGAGCTGAGTTCCCTGATCAAGGGGAACTCCGGCTATGCTATCTTTTATGTCGAAGCCATCAAACCGCCGCAAACTCCAACGCTAACGAATATTCGACAACAGGTAGAACAGGATTATCGCACTGAACAGGCAAAGCGTCTGGCAGAAAAAAAGGCAGAGGAATTTCTTGCCACAGCAAAAAAAAGCAAGGCAGACCTTGCCGAAGCAGCAAAATCGGCAGGTATTTCCCTGCTGGAATCCGGCATGATCGGTCATAATCCTGCCGCCAGCAAGACAGCCTTTCCCGATGCACTGCAAGCGAGTTGCTTTCAACTGAGTGCAGCGGCACCGTTTGCTCCTGTGGGTTTTGCCAATGGCAACTACTATGTGTATAAATTACTGAAACGGGAGATACCAGACATGGCAAAAGACTCTCCCGAACGCCCGCTCTATAAGGCAAATATTGAAAAGATAAAACAGCAGCAGATATTCTCTTCATGGCTGCAACATTTGTGGAGTATGGCCGAGATCAGAAAACACGAAAGCCTGTAAAACAGATGTTGACCGGTTACTGCGGGAAAACGGGTTCCAGCGGAATACCGATACATTCCACGGCTCTTGTATAGTTGTCTTGCTGTAACCTTTACCAAAGTGAAAGAATGAGAGCTGTTATCCAACGCGTTAAACGTGCCGCAGTACGAGTGGAAGAAGAGATAACCGGAGAAATTGGCCCCGGCATTCTCCTTTTTCTGGGTATTACCGCAGACGATAACGCAAAAGACCTGCAATGGCTGGCAGAAAAAGCCGTACATTTACGCATCTTTGCTGATAGCTCCGGCAAGATGAACCTCTCCCTGAAAGACAGCGGCCTGGCGATGCTCGTTGTCTCCCAGTTCACCCTCTACGGCGATTGTCGCAAGGGCCGCCGTCCGGGGTTTGCAGATGCTGCACCACCGGATATGGCCAGATCTCTCTATCAGGATTTTATCAAAAGGGTTGAAGTAATGGGCGTTCCGGTCGCCACCGGGCGCTTCCAGGCAGACATGGAAGTAGAACTTGTCAATGATGGCCCGGTTACCCTGACCCTGGATACAGATTTCCTGAAAAAATCTTAAAAAAACAAGGATAAAAATGACTATATGTTGCGAAACAGGTAGTGTCTTTGCCGGATTTACCTTAAAAGAGTACTGCAAGAATAAAGAGATAGACGCAGATATTTATCTCTTTGAACACACCATTCTCGGTTGCCCGCTACTGGCAATAAAAAACAGCGACAGCAATAAAACATTTACCGCGGCGTTTAATACCATCCCCACAGACTCAACCGGTGTTGCTCATATTCTTGAGCATTCTGTATTGATGGGTTCAAAAAAGTATCCGGTCAAGGATGTTTTTGGAGAAATAAACAAGGGAGGAATCACCACCTTTCTTAATGCGATGACCGGAGCCGACATCACCTATTACCCTTTCGCCACCCGTAATATGAAAGAGTATTTCGATATTATGGATGTCTATTGTGATGTTGTCTTTCACCCCTTGCTAAAGCGGCAAACCTTCGAGCAGGAGGGCTGGCATTATCATCAGGAAGAAGCAGATCAGCCGCTGCAGATTCAGGGGGTGGTCTATAACGAGATGAAAGGCGCCTTCTCTGATCCTGTCCGCCACCTGTTTCACCATATCTTCAAGGGGTTATTACCAGGGTCAACATACGCCCATGAATCGGGCGGCGATCCTGAGGTTATCCCTGATCTTGATTATGAAGAGTTCTGCGCCTTTCATAAAAAACACTATCACCCGTCAAATGCGTTTTTTTTCCTCTATGGTGATGCCCCTCTGGAAAAAGAGCTGGAATTTTTGCAGACAAATTTCCTTGCCCATTACAACGAAAAAGGAGAAAAGGCGCTTATTGCAGAGGGGCACCCGACAACAACGCCGCTTACCATTGAAGATGGATATGCAGTAGGGACAACAGATACCGCCGACAAAACCTTCCTTGCCGTGGGCACCAACGTAGCCACCATTCTTAACCGTCTGGAAGGAATGGCCTTTCAGGTTATCGCCAATATCCTCTATAATTCAGATGCCTCTCCGCTAAAAAATGCCATCATTACCAGCGGAGTATGCAAGGATTTTGGCGGACTCTATGTTACCGGTAACTCTTTTCGCACCATGATGATAACCTATCTTATCGGCAGCGAACCAGAACATAAGGACAAATTCCTCACCCTCTACCAAAAGACCCTGACCGAACTGGTAGAACAGGGGCTGGACAAGGAGCTTGTGCTGGCAGAACTGAACAAGTTTGAGTTTGGCTATCGCGAAGAGGGGTCCAAGGCACAACGGGGATTAAGCCTGATTATGCGGGCAATGAACGGCCTGAAATATGGCGGTAAGGTGATGGAATGGCTGGAGAGCGAAAAACTTATCGCCACCCTGCGCCACAAGGCTATTGAGGAAGGCTGGTTTGAAGAGTTGATCAAAAAACATCTGCTTGATAATCCGGCAACAGTCACGGTTGTGCTTACTCCCGACCCTGATAAACAGCAGATACGGACAGAAGAAGAAAAAAAACGCATTGCCGCATATGATGCCGCAGCCTCTGCTGCGGAAAAAGAGCAGCGCATCACCCGCACAAAAGAGCTGCAAAAGGCACAGCTAACCCCCAATGATGAAAAGACACTCGCCCTTTTACCCCGTCTTGCAATAAATGATTTACCGGTAAAAATTGATTACCACCAGGCGCTGGCAGAGGAGATGTTTGCGGGTGGCAGCCAAAAAGTGCTGGTCAACGAACTTGCCACCAACCATATCACCTATCTGGATGCAGGATTTGATGTTGCTGCTCTTTCCATGGAGCAGTTGCCATTTCTTGATATCTTTGCCACTATTGCCTGCGAAATTGGCACAAAAAATCTTAATTTTCAGCAATTTGCCAAAAAGCTGGCGACAGTTACCGGTTCTTTTTCCAGCAGCTTTTCCTGCTATACCAGAAAAGACAGGCCGCCACTGCCCATGCTCTGGTTCCATCTCAAGGCCTTGCCGCACTATCTGCCACAGGCAATGGAGTTGATGGCCGATGTCTTTTCCAGCCTTTCCCTTGTAGACAAAAAGCGCATTCGGGAAATTGTTGGCCGGGAATTTACCTGGCATCAGCACTCTGTGCAGAGTGAAGGCTATAGCCTTGCTTCTGGCCGGATCTTTGCCCATCTTTCACCAAGCGGCAGGTATAATGAACTGGTCAATGGCGCCTCTTCCTATCTGGCACTAAAAGATCTTGCACTGAACTACGATAAAAAAGAGGAGAGCTTTCTGCATATGCTGGCCGATATGGCGCATCGGATCTTCAATCAGAAAAATCTGCAACTGGCAATTACCGCAGAAGAACAAGAGATACGCCATTTTCAGGAACGAGGCACACTCATCATTGATTCACTGGGCAAAGAGGCTCCAGCGACGCAGCCTGTCTCCTCTCTTAACCTACCAACACATGAGGCATTTATCACTGCTGCCGAAGTTGTTTTTGCTGCACAAGGCGGGAATCTGCTTGAAGAGGGAGAGGGATATAACGGCTCATTTGATGTATTGCAAACCTGGCTCAACCGCGATTATCTATGGAATACCGTCCGCCAGATGGGCGGTGCCTATGGCTGTTTTTCCCAGTTTAATCCTGTTTCCGGCAATATTGCCTTTATCAGCTACAGGGATCCACAGGTACAAAAGACCTATGATGCCTATAATGCCATTCCGGCGGCCATTGAATCGTTACAACTGTCGGAAAATGTCCTGCAACAGTTAATAACCGGCACCTATGGCAGCCTTGATCCCCATCAAAGCGCCGCCATCAGGGGAGCTGCTGCCCGCAATGAATATCTTGGCGGCATCACAAAAGAATTCAAGGAACAGCGCTTGCAGGAAGCCCTGACAACGACGGTTGCCTCCATGCGCTCTTTCGCTCCGGCCTTCAAGGAGATGACAGATACTGCTCACCGGGCAATAATCGGTAATCGCGAAAAAATCGAGGCCGATGGCGGACTGTTTGATAAATTTACTGAACTTTAAGAGATGTTCTGATAAAAAATACCTAAGGAGAACAACCATGAAAAAAAGAGTCTGTGCTCTGCTTATTCCTTGCGCTGTTTTTTGCGCAAACCTGGTTTTTGCACAAACAACCCTGTTTTTCCCAAAAACCATTCAAATTCTGGCGGTAAATGGCAAGGAGATCTCCAAACCACGGAAATCCATTCAACTCCCGGACGGAAAAACGCAACTCCTTGTCCGTATGGTGGTCGACTTGGGTAAAAGGTTTGATACAGACATGGAATATTCAAAAACCATTATTATTACATTTCATGCAGAAAACAAGATGCTGACACTTGTCGCACCAGAAATAAAAAGTGCCTATGCGATGAAATCCTTTAATAAGGAGATGGATTTAACGCTACTTGATGCAGAAAATAACCGGGTAGCACTCAGCAAGGATCAGCTTGTCAAAAGCGGCTTTCAATTTGGCCGTGATTATGAACAGGAACTGGCTCGATACAACCAGACAGATGCTCCAGCAGCAATTCATTCATTTGCGATGCCAGCACAACAGACACAACCAGCAGCAAATGCCGCCACTGCGGTTTCTGCAACAGGGAACAAACCACAAACTCCCCAACAAACAGGGGTAGAGAAGAAAACGCTCAAAAAATACCCTTCTGATGATAATTCACCACAGTTACAAGGTGACAGGGCAATGGCAAAAAAGATGCTCCATTACTGGTATACCAAGGCCGATGAAAAAACAAGACAGGAGTTTCTACAGGCCATAACCAAAGGGAAATAATTATTCTGTTTTGCCTTATAAAAAAACACTCCACAGTTATAAGCAAGATACAGACAAAATTGCACAGTCTTTGGGGCACATTATCAGAAACTGCAGGGGCCGTTATACAATGGCATAATAATTTTGCTTGTATATAGAACATTGAAAATCCGGCAAAAAGCCCCCTGCCAATAACGCCGTTTTATCCATAAAAAAAGGCTGGAAGGAGAAAATCCCTTCCAGCCTTTTACACCAATAACTCTAATCAATAAAGAGAATTAGAATTTCAGGGCCATACCAACGAGGAAGCCCATATCGGTATCGTCTACGTCACTATCTTCAACTTCTGCGAAGAAACTTACATTCTCCTGCATCGGCAGGCTATAGGTAGCATTTACATACCAACCTTTTACATCTTCATCATCAGCATCTGCCATAACATAACCGGCAACGAAAGAAACACTCTCTCCAACAGGAGCGCTTACCACAAAGTTTGCAATCTTCACTTCCGGCTCAACGTCAGTCTCTTCTACAACACTGTAGTCTGCGCCAACAGCAACAACACCAGCATCATAGGAAAGACTTACACCAAACATATTGTAGTCTTCAGCCATCTCATCTGCAGGCTCATAGTTCTGGAAAGCAGCACCTACGGTAAAACCAGCAAATTCACCTTCAGCATAAAGGGTATAGAACTTGCCATTAGCAGCAGTTGCGCTACTGTCTGCTTTCAGCTCATAGTCAGCTACGAGAGTAACCATATCGCCGATCTTGGTCTCAACAACAAAGAGGTCGTCGCCACCGGTAGCACCAAACGCATCAAAAACATCATCAGCAACAGGGTTTTCCTTGGCATCTGCGACACCAAAATGATCACCAGCACCATCAGTCTTACCAAAAAGAACAGAAGTAGCACCTACAGACATACCGAGATATGCTTCCTCAAAATGGCCGCTGTCTCTTTCGGAATCGTTGGCAGCTTTCTTGAAACCGAAATCCAGCTCACCGAAAGCAGTCATATCGTTGCCAAGATCATACTCAGCGCGGTTTTTCAGCTCCAGGTCATCGAATACAAGATCAACGTCCTGATCTTCGCCAACATCCTGACGAAGCTGGATCTCCAGATCACCCTTGGTGGTGAACTTGAGGCCATCCTTGTCATAGAGGTCGATGGCACTTGCGTTGGTTACGGGAGCAACAAGAGCAGCAAGAGCTACAGCACACAGTACTTTCTTCATTTTTTTCTCCTAAGTTTTTTTGATTTGCAGACAAGTTCCTGACAAGCCTGCGGTTGCAGTACAAAAAATCAAGCCACGTTGTACTTGAGATACAAAAAATTATACCCTGAAAAAACTCTTTACCAGTCCACCTTCCAAAAAGCAACAAAAAAATAATATTATAGTAAAAAAATATTTATAGCGATGTTTTACCCGGCAACAATAAACCATTTTCTGCCAGAAATAAGAGACAAAAATGCCAATATTTTATATACTTGCCTAATATAGTGGCGGAGGGCAGTGCAACCCTCCATCTCTCCATAACCGGTTTCTGTCTCGCTTGATTTTCAGTCGTGATTTTTCACCAACATTACGTGAGAAGATCTCTCCATAATTACCCACCTGAATGATAATCTGTGCCGCCCAGTCATCGACCAGGCCAATTATGCCACCACCTTCCTTCTGACCAAAAAAACGCTTGATCTGCGGGTTATCGGCAGTGCGCATCTCTTCTGCATTCTGCGAAGAGAACCCCAGTGCCTCGGCATCAAGCAGCGCAAAAAGCGTCCAGCGGACAATATCAAACCAGTTATCATCTCCCTGCCTGACAATCGGCCCAAAAAGCACTCGTTCCAGCTCCTCTTCCTGCCTTAAAACAATAGCAGAACCATCAACAGCAACGCCCCTCAGAAGGGAATTGATCCCCGGAATCATATCACATTTTCCTTCAGAAAAAGCAGTAAGAGCCTCTGCCTGTGAAGCAAAAACAATCCCTTCCGTCTTTATTTGGTGCCCGAAAATGGTTACAGATTTTTTTTGCGTATCAGTAATGCACGGAACTCCAGCCAGATCATGAAGAGGCTTCCCGTCTACAGGGGGCTTCACCATCACCCCCGGCACATCGTAGAAAGAAACTGCGGTAAAATCGACCGCCAGCGCAGAATCCCTGATGAAATTCCACTGCCCTTCAACCGCATGCAGCAGCAGCAGGTCAACCTTGCCGGAAAGCAACGCAGTATAGGCACCTTTTGCCTCCATCGGCATAAAGGTTGTCTTGTTCGCATCACCAAGCACCGCCGCAGCAACGGCACGACAAATATCGACATCAAACCCCGACCACTTCCCGGAGTTATCCACCGTTGCAAAGCCGGGGACATTCGCAGAAACACCGCAAACAACAGAATCACGCAACACAACATCTTCTCTGGTATAGCCGTAGGCAGAAGATGTCCACAACAGTGAGAAAAAAAGGAGGCAACAGTAGCTTTTCATAACATTACCCGGTAAAAGGATATTTAACAGGAACAACACGCCTGCATAAACGACGAACTATACCAGAGTGACAACCACGCAACAAACCCAAATCAGTCATGCACCCTTCACGCCCGAAAAAAACAGCGCGGCTATGCGCTGTCAAGATTCTGCAACAGAGCATCTCTGAAAAGCAGCCAATAAAACCTGTCTTTGACCGCCATATCCTGCGGGCGCAACTTGCATCAAAAGACAAGAATCTGACAAAAGAACTTGTTTACGGGGTATTACGCAGAAAAGAGGAACTTGATACCGCCTTGAGCCATCTCTCTCATACTCCGTTAAAAAAAATTGATCCACTCCTCTATTATATTCTTGTTACCGGACTGTATCAGATCCTTTTTCTTGAGAGGATTCCCGATGCCGCTGCCGTCAACGAGGCTGTTGCCTGCTGCAAGACGCAAAAAAAGGTAGCCAAAAGGCTTTACGGTTTTGTTAACGGGATACTCCGCCAGGCAGTACGCAGCAAGAAGGAGATTCTATGTCGTCTCTCGCAAACCAGGGAACCGCTGCTTAACCACCCCTCCTGGCTGACAAAGCGATGGCAGCAGCGCTTCGGGAAAGGGGAAACGACAAGAATCTGCACCGTCAATAACCGTCCGCCGCTTCTTGTGCTGCGTATAAACCCGAAGAAAACAGAACGCACCACATTCTGCAACCAACTGGACAGAAAGCATATCCCCTGGGTTGCGGCACAATTTGCGCCAGATGCGGTTATCTTGCCGGAAGGTGCCAGAATTAACGACATTCCGGGATATGAAAAGGGCGTCTTTCAGGTGCAGGATCAGGCGGCGCAGCTCTGCTCACTCCTTATGGCTCCCTTTTTCCCAAAAGAGCTAAAAATTCTTGATGCCTGCGGTGGAGTGGGCGGCAAGACCAGCCATCTGCTCCAGCTTGCAGCCACCGATGCGACCATCCATGCCGTTGAACCAGAACCTTTCCGTATGCACCGCCTTGAAGAGATACAGCAAAAAAACAACACAGCCAACCTGCGATTATATCAGCAGGATTTTCTCTCTTTTTGCCCCGAAACACAATTTGACCGTATACTTGTTGATGCACCCTGTTCCGGCACCGGGGTCTTGCGCCGCAACCCGGATATCCGCTGGAGCAGAACGAAGGATGAGATACTGGCCTTTCAGCAAAGGCAACTTGCGCTGCTTGATCATGCGGCAGCTCTGGCAGCACCGGATGCAGTGCTTGTCTATGCAACATGCTCCATGGAACAGGAGGAAAACGAAGAGGTTATCGCAGATTTTCTGGAAAATCATCCTGAATTTACCTTGTCGAATCCAAAGCCATTTCTGCCAGAATCTGCGCAGCGCTTTGTCCATAACAATTTTTTCGTCCCCCACCCGGAAGAGGAAATTGACGGCTTTTTCTCTGCACGCATGGAAAAGAATCGCTAAAACAAGGCTCATCACTTGCCAAGATGAGAAGAGAATGGTATTTTTGCTGCCTACTACTTTGTAATTCTTCATAAAAATAGAAAAAAGACAATGGCCGAGATAAAAAGCACCCTGGAAATGGTATTGGCACGGGCTGCCGAGATGGCAGCAACCGCACCTGATGAGCAGAAAGATGAGGAGATTGCCAGAATCGGCATGCGGCTGGCGGCTGATTTTATCGCAAACAAAAACGATGACCTTGTTGGCGAGCTGAAAGGACAACCACAGGAACAGCAGCCAGTCATTCGTCAGGCAATGGCACAAATCCTGGTGCGTAATATCGTTTTACCGCGTACAGATGAGCTGTATGCTGCAAGTGAGCGTGCCTTGCGAGCGTTGCCACTTCTTGGCGACAGCAATGAAGTTGTTATGCTCGTTGATGAACTTGCGCAAATTCTCGGGCAATATGCAGAGCATAAGGAACAGGCCACCCAGCAACTGGCCGATGCCGTTACCTCCCAGTTGCAACAACAGGCTCAAGCACAGGGCATTGAAACAGGTTCGCCCATTGATCCCGGCCGCCATCCCAAATATCAGGAAGAGCTGTCAAAGCTGATAACCAGCCTGAATAACCAGTATAACGAAGCAATAGACCAGCGGAAGCAGGCTATTATTCGCACCTTTAACGTCCAATAAACGATAATGAACTACGAAAAGAGGATCAGACGGCTGCAAGAGGCCATACGTAGAAGGAAACAGGATGCGATGCTTGTTTCCCAACCGGAAAACCGCAGATACCTGAGCGGATTTTGCAGCGGAGATCATGGTATTGGAGAACTCTCCGGGGTGTTGCTTGTCCCTGCCAGGGGAGAAGCCCACCTTATTACTGATTTTCGTTTCAAGCTGCAAGCAGAGGAAGAGAGCCCACAATCCTGCCTCCATATTCATAACAAGGGTATTTTTACCTATCTGGAAAAACTCCTGCCCGATCTTGGTATAAAAAAACTTCTTTTTGAAAGCGACTACACCCTGCATAGCGTTGCTCTGCGACTGGAGGAAAAACTCGGCAAAAAAGACATTACCCTGATGCCAATAGAAGGGTTTATTGAAAAGATGCGCATTATCAAGGATGAAGACGAGATAGATGCGTTGCGTAAATCGGTGCGCCTTAATGAACAGGTCTTTGAAAAAATCTACGCCAACCTGCTGGATTGTGAAACAGAGGTAGACGTTGCCATTGCTCTGGAATCGACAATGCGCCGTATGGGAGCCGAGGGGCCAAGTTTTGACTCCATCGTCGCCAGTGGAGCAAGAGGCGCTCTGCCTCATGCCGTTCCGGGAGTAAACCCGCTTCAACAGGGGAAGTCACTGACTATTGATATGGGGCTTATTCTGGATGGTTACTGCTCCGATATGACCAGAACCTTTGCTCTGGGAAAACCTGATGAAAAATACATGCAGATTCATCGTATTGTACGCAAGGCACAACTGGCAGGGATGGATGCGCTGCGCGCCGGAGTAACAGGAGCCAGCGTTGACAGGGCCGCACGCCAGGTCATCGAAGATGCGGGATATGGCAAATATTTTGGTCATGGTCTTGGTCATGGCGTTGGTCTTGCCGTGCATGAATCACCGCGACTCTCGCCAACCTGGAAGAAAAAACTTCAGCCAGGGATGGTTGTTACTGTGGAACCGGGTATCTATATCCCCGACTGGGGAGGAATTCGTCTGGAGGATATGTTTGTAGTGAGAGAAGATGGCTATGAACGCCTGAATAGCAATGATACCTGGCTTAATGTCTAAATATTGCATACTGCACAGACACACAATGCAAGGTTATCCAACATTCCGATAAAAAAAAGGAAATAAATGCGCCAATTTGTCATTGATGAACTCAGCCCCATGGAAAAGGACAATATCGACTCCTGGCTGAAAAGGAATCTTGCCTGCGGCCCGCTGCAGGGAATCTATTGGCTTGTCCTGAAAGAAGAAGAGCTGGACAGTGCGCAACAAGGGGAGAAACATCGTGAACATGGGCCATTTTATATGGCCATTGAGGTAAACCATAAAGAGGTGCGGTTTGAATTTTTAGTGCGGAGCCAGACAACCCTGCACTGTAGCTGCATCGCCCAGGCAACACCCAGGCAACGCCAGCTAATGCTTGATATTATCGACAAGATACTGGAAGAGGAGATGATCTCGGCATAACACCACAGAGAGAAATACCGGACTCTTTTCTGGCAACAACCTTTATTGCTGCCAGAAAAGAGAGACAAATTAAAACGTCTTTTCAATAGTTGCCAGATCAAGCATCCCGGCAACCTTTTCTGCCATTGCAGCACCCTGATATCCTGCTGTCGTAACAGTGACCATCTTGCCGCCGCTCAAATTAAAGGTCAATTTGCCAGAATCGGGACCTTCCGCCACATACTGCCCCTTATAGCCCTTGCTGATAACCAGCTTTGGTGCTTTTCCAGACTCCAGTGCCCCCAGCGAAGCGGCCATCTTCATCAACGCACCAAGACCATTTCCTGCTGTAGTCCCTTCCCCTGAAACAAAGGAGACAACAACAGATTTTCCACCATCGGCACTGCCATATTTACGACTGATACCACGTACACCAAGGACAGATCCCTCGTCCAGATCAACCCCTTTCATGCCATTGATCTCTGCAGGAAAGAGTTTCTTCATACTGTCAAGCTGCTGATTAATAATTCCCTTTTTTGCCCATTCAAGATCTTCAATGGCTTTTGAATAGTTATGGTCAGCATAGTTTTTTTCTGCTGAATCAAGCAGACTGGTAACATCATCTGCCTGCGCAAATGAACAGGTGATTGAAGAGAGAAAAACAGCCGCAGCAACCATCACACACTTTCTTTTCATAAAAAAACCTCCAGATAAAATTTATTTTCACTCAAAAAATCCTGCCCCGTAAACCTGGACAATAAAAGAGACCTGAACAAAACAAGCCTGATTATACGTCAAAACATCCTCCACTGTTATACTCAAGAAGATAGACTTGCACAACAATTATATAACCGGAACCCACAGTTCAGCAATGCGTAGTGCTAAACTGTTCCTTATTGACAAGCCCCTGTTTTTATGTTTTTTATATAGATAAAATTTATTATATTGCACCAGACCAGATTTATCTTTTCCCAGAGGTACAGATGGATATTACATTTCGTCAGGTGGAGTTGTTTCTTGCCCTCTCCCGCAGTGGACGAATTCAAAGTGTCGCCAAGGAATTTGCTCTTACCCAGTCCGCAGTGTCAACGGCAATAAAGCGGTTTGAAGAAGCCATTGGCGCTCCACTCTTTGATAGGGCGCATAAAAAAATTGCACTCAACAGCAATGGCCAGGTTCTTGTGGAGGAACTACTGCCTCTTATGAAAAAATTTCAGGAGGTTGCCCTGGTTTTTAAACAGGATTCGATCCTTGGTTCACTGGAGATCGGTGCCAGCCAGACATTGGCAGACTATATTCTGCCCCAGGTTCTTTACGGTTTTCAGCTCCATCACCCGGATACCCACCTCTCCATCTGGTCGGGAAACTCCAGAGAGGTTGTTCATGCGGTTGAAATAGGTGAGGTTACCGTCGGTTTTATTGAAGGAGAAGTTCCCAGCCGGATCGTCAACAGTGAGAAGATTGGCTCGGAGGAACTTATTATTGTCAGTTCCGACCGTGACTTTGCCGCTCGCCGCAGCTATACAATAGAGGAGCTGCTCAATACCCGCTGGATTCTGCGGGAAGAGGGTTCCGGCACCCGACACGCCTTTTGCAGCCGATTGGGAGAATTGGCACAACAGCTCAACATCTTTATGGAACTTGACCATATCGAATCAATCAAGCATGTACTGCGCAACCCGGGGACGTTGAGCTGCATCTCCCAGCACTGTGTTCTCCATGAACTGGCACGTGGCTCTCTCTACCCGGTGCAGGTAGAGGGCTACCAGTTCACCAGAAATCTCTACCGTGTTATCCACCCTCGACAGTCACAAACCTTACTTATGGAAGCAGTCTTTGCAGAGGTAAATGCCGCCTTGGCAGAAGCAAAACGGCTGGTAAGACGAGAACAGTAAGACTTGTAAACGCCGATCCATGATTTCAGGATTCGGCGTTTAATCCTGCAAAAGAGATCAGATCTTGAATGAGTTAACGATCTGTTTAAGTTCGGTTGACAGTGCCTGCAAATCGCTTGCCTGGGAAGTGACATGGGAACTTCTCTCGGCAATATGACCGGAAGCATCACTAACCAACGCAATATCGCCACTGATCTCACCGGAAATAGACGCGCCCTGACTCATATTTTCGTTGATCTCTATAAGCCCCTGAGACGTCTGGGTAATATTGGAGGTAATTTCCCGGGCAGCGGTAGACTGCTCTTCCACCGCAACGGTAATGGTGCTGACGATTTCATTGATCTGGTTGATAATCGTCATAATATCCTTAATCGCTGCAATTGAGGCATTGGATGTCCCCTGAATACCGCTGACATCATTTTTAATGTCATTTGTTGCTTCCACCGTCTGCGCTGCCAGCTCCTTAATCTCTGTTGCTACCACAGTAAATCCCTTACCTGCCTCTCCGGCCCGTGCGGCTTCAATGGTCGCATTCAAGGCAAGCAGATTGGTTTTAGCGGAAATATCGGTGATCGTCTCTGTTACCTTGGAGATAGATTGCGCTGCCTGCTCCAGCTCCTCCATCTGTTTCGCTGTTTTACCAGCATGTTCCACCGCCGAACTGGAAATATGCGAAGCCTCCTGTACACTTTCAACAATCTGGGAAATGGTTGCAGACATCTCCTCAGAGGCACTTCCTACAGCAGCAGCATTGGCCGTAGACTGCTCCATTGAAGCAGCAACAGTTGTTACCGTCCTGTCGAGTTCCTCTGTTGCAGTAGCAACACTATTAGCCCGATCAGAAGCATTGGTTGCATAGGAAGACAGCTCGGAGGCGATACCGGAGAGTTCTTGTGAAGCCTTATCCACCTCATAGGTATTATGACTTACCCTTGTAATAATAGACTGCATTTTTTCGATAAAAACATTAAACCAGCGGACAAGCTCCCCCAACTCATCCGTTGAAACGATATCAAGGCGCATGGTCAGGTCCCCTTCGCCTTCGGCAATATCCTTTAACCTGGCGACAACATCGGCAATTGGCCCGACAATCCCGCGAACAATAAAGCGGGTGGCAAAAAAGATAAGAGCAATAACAACCACAAGGGAAAGTGACGCAACGGTTAGAATCTTGTTACGTAACTGAACCGTGCTGGCCAGAACTTCCGAACGATCCTGACTGGCAGCCACACTCCACGAAGTAGCCTTTATCGGAGCATAGCCTGTGACGACATCTGCACCATTATATCGATATGCCAGAGTCCCCTCTTCCTGCGCCTTCATCCTGTTACCAAGCTCTTCAAGGCCAGGAGTTTGTGTCATATTTAGTTTAAACACTAACTTGCTATCGGGATGGGCAATAATAACAGATTCGGAATTTACCATAAAAGCACGACCAGTCTTGCCAAACTGCTTGGAAAGAACAACCTGGCTATACCAATCCGCCTTAAAAGCAATGGCATAGACTCCAAGAAATTGTTTATTAGGTCCAAACAGGGGTGCCGCCGCAACAGAAATCATCTGCCCTGTACTTTTTGATTGAACAATATCACTGACCACAGCCCTGCCCGATTCTTTTGCTCTTTGGAAATACGCTCTGGATGCTATATTTGACCCTCTGTACCCTTTGCCTCCCGCCCGAACACCTGTATAGAGATACCCCTCTGCATCAGTGATAAATACACCAAGAGCCCTGTCCTTAAAATCCTGATAGGCCTCCACCATTTTTTTGTTGATTTTATCAATATCTGCAACAGCGTTCCGCCACCCTTTCTGCTGCACCTCATAAGCGACATCACGCATCAGGGAATCGGAGGCCAGAGACCAGACAAGACATTTCTGAGTGTCCACTACTGCTGAAATATTTTCAGCAATAGTTACCGCATTCTTCCTTGCCGACTCGTAGGCAAATTTCTCCAGAGCTTCACTGGAATTCCTTATTGCCAACCAGCCAACGACAAAAAGAGGAACAAGAACGACAACAATACCACTAAGAATAATTTTCGACCGAATTGACAGTCGTTTCATAGATACGTCCTCCTGATTCTGATTTTTTCATCTAAAAAAATACAATTGAGAACTTCTGACTGCATAAAAAGGAAAAGCATCCCAAACAATTAAGAAATACTCAATATTTGCTATAAAAGGCACTACGGCGGAATATATAAAAGCAGGAATAGGGGAGAAGTATTATTATAAAAAACAATATGTTATATTATATCCGCCTGATTATAATCTCTCAAGAATGGGGTTTCCTAACAATCAAACATACTTTCGTTATAATCCATTTTAATGAAAAATCAATAAATTATTAATAATAATAGGTTGTTCTTCGATCATCAGAAGAAACAATAAAAATAATATTCTTCTTCAAAACCATTTTTTTTTTAAAAAAAAGCGAATACCCCTTTTTTTTATCGAAATTTCAGTTATCTTTACTAAAAATGTTTCCCTCTTTTTTACCGGGAAACGAAAGAGTTTTTTATTAATAACAGTGACATACGCTGCCACTGTCGGCAAAAGGCCAATTTTTAAATGGTTTGCACAAGAGGTTGCAATTTATGGCGAAGAAAAAACTCAAGGAAATTTCCATCAACCACAACTGGTGCAAGGGGTGTAATATTTGTGTCACTTTTTGCCCAAAGCAGGTGCTGGAACTCAATGAAAAAGGTCTTTCTATGGCTGCAAGGCCGGAAGATTGCATTATTTGCAGATTATGTGAAATGCGATGCCCCGACCTGGCAATCAAAGTGTTGACAGAAGAGGAGGAACAATGAATAAAAATATACGGTTTATTCAGGGGAACGAGGCGTGTGTTGAAGGCGCTCTCTATGCCGGCTGCGATTTCTTTGCCGGCTATCCAATCACACCTTCCACCGAAATTGCTGAGCATCTGGCGGCACGGCTCCCCCAGCGGGGAGGAAAATTTATCCAAATGGAGGATGAGATTGCCTCGATGTGCGCAATAATAGGAGCATCTCTTACCGGAAAAAAAGTAATGACCGCCACATCAGGTCCCGGTTTTTCGCTGAAACAGGAAGCCATTGGTTATGCCTGTATGGCGGAAATTCCCTGCGTGGTAGCAAATGTACAACGAGGCGGACCTTCCACCGGCAACCCTACCCATGTCAGCCAGGGAGACATTAACCAGGCCCGCTGGGGAACGCATGGCGATCATAATATTATTGCGCTGACTGCCTCAAACCATCAGGATGTTTTCAAGATTACCGTTGATGCCTTTAATATGGCAGAAACCTACAGGACGCCGGTTATCCTGCTCTTTGATGAGGCAGTTGGTCATCTGCGGGAAAAGCTGGTTATCCCCGAAAAAGGGGAGCTGCCAGTGGTTGGCCGGCTACGTACCGCACTGCCCAAGGGAGTAAACTACCACCCATATCTGCCCAGAGAAGACGGGCGGCTGCCGATGTCTGATTTTGGCGATGTTCACCGCTATAATGTGACAGGTCTTTTCCATGATATGTGGGGATTCCCCGCCAATGATCCTGCCACGATGAACGACCTGCTCCATCACCTGATGGACAAGATTGATAATGATGTGGCAAATATCACCCGTTATAAGGAACATTTTATGGAAGATACCGAATATGTCCTTATCTCCTACGGCTCTTCGGCACGCTCCGCCATCCATCTCGCCAGGGATAGACGCACACGCCGGGGCGAGAAACTGGGTGTTCTGGAACTGCAATCCCTATGGCCTTTCCCCAGAGATCTTGTACGGGAAAAATGTGCTGGCGCACGTGCTGTCCTCGTCTGCGAAATGAATACCGGACAGGTCGCTGCACAGGTGAGAGCTGCCGTAGAGAAGCCGGAAAATGTTTTCCTTGCCAACCGGATAGACGGCAAACTGATAACCCCGCTTGATATTAAAAAAACCCTGCGCCTCATTCAGGGAAGAGGAGTGTAATATGGCCGTTCAAGACTATATTAGAGAAAGATTTTTCCCCCAGATGTGGTGTCCGGGCTGCGGCCATGGCACTATTCTCAATTCCCTGTTGCGGGCAGTAGAGCAGATTGGCCTGGACAAAAGCGATATTGTCATGACCTCCGGTATCGGTTGCTCGGCACGAATTTCCGGCTATGTCGATTTCCACTCGCTGCATACCATGCACGGGCGAGCGCTGGCATGCGCCACAGGCGTAAAGCTCGCCAAACCGGAACTGAATGTTATTGTTCCGATGGGAGACGGTGATGCACTGGCCATCGGCGGCAACCATTTTATCCATGCCTGCCGCAGGAATATTGATATAACCGCAATTGTGATGAATAACCGTATCTACGGCATGACCGGCGGACAATATTCGCCGCTTTCTGGAGTTGGCGCAAAGGCCACCACTGCACCATATACCTCTATCGACAATGAATTTGATGTGGTCAAGATGGCAACCGCAGCAGGTGCAACCTTTGTTGCCAGAACCACCGCATACCATGCCATGGAAGCGATCAGCTACATTAAAAAGGCCATTGAACACAAGGGCTTTTCTGTTGTGGAAATTCTTTCCCAGTGCCCCACCTATTATGGCCGAAAAAACAAGATGGGCGACGCTCCGCAAATGCTGAAGTGGTTCAATGACAATACCGGCAAGGTAGGGAGCAAGGCTCTGGAAAAGAATCCTTCGCTTATTCCAAGGGGAATCTTTGTTGACAGGGACGATAAACCGGAATATTGCGAAGAATACGATAAAATCATTGAGCGAGCAACAGGTGAGTAACATGCAAAGAAACAGAATTGTATTTACCGGTTCCGGCGGACAGGGGGTTATAACTGCTGCCATCATCCTTGCTGAAGCTGCTGTTCTCTACGAAGGAATGAATGCCATCCAGTCACAAAGCTATGGTGCCGCAGCACGGGGAGGTGCGACCAGAAGTGATATTATTATTTCTGATGAAGAAATCTACTATCCCGGCGTTATCCGGCCAGATATTCTTGTCTGTCTGACACAGACTGCGTATACAAATTTTGCCAGCATTATCCGCCCCGGAGGGCTGCTTATCCTTGACCCCCGCTATGTCAAACCGGCACGGGAGGCAGACGCCTACCAGGTCTCCATCCCCATTTACGAAACGATGATGGAGAAAATCGGCAAGCCCATTGTCTTTAATATCACCATGCTGGGGGCTCTCTTTGGTGTACGTCCGCTGTTTTCCTCTGAAAATTTGATGAAGGTTATTGCGAACCGTGTTCCCGCAGACTTTCTGACTCTTAATCAGGAGGCATTTGTCCTTGGGCTTGAACTAGGCAAAAAGTATGCACGAAACTAGCAGCAAACAATATGCTGTATCACCAATAGACATAATGCAACGGGGAATCAATTCCCCGTTGCACCATTTCGCTCTCCATAAAAATTTATCGTTTGCTGATACGATAATTGTAGCAGATATATAATATCTGATATATTATATCATCGTCAGTCTAAAAATAATTTAGAGAAAGGGAAAAAATACGCCATGACGGCGGGATTGTCTGCTTCGGATTGCAGCAAACAAGAGACAGCAATGGAGTTTTGATATGCCGCAAAATATTACGGATATCAAGATTTCAAATTTTAATTTTTTTTGAGGGTAAAACCATGATGACCCAATATTCAAACCATGACATCATCGAAAAGGCACAGGCAGCAGGACTGGATCTTTCCCTGCTCTACGAGGCAGTACTGGACCTCTCCTCTGGAGGAATGACCACTGCCAACTGCATTAACCAGGCAGCAGGAATCCTCTTAAGAGACCTTGGCTTGCCGCAATACTTCTTCAGGCACATCACCAAGGAATCACTGGTAGAGTTGTTGCGGGCCATCGCCTCTGATATGAAGGAGGAAAATGGCAAGCTGATTCTCCGCGGGCAGGTTGCTCCGATTGATTTTAATACCTCTGATAACGACAACAGACTAAGCGTGCGCATTGCCACCGAAGAGACCCGCGATGCGATGGAGACCCTGCTTGAAGAGATGGCAATCGCTCATCGACGCGAATACTATTACAGCCCGGAAAACAACTATTATACCTATATCATCAGCCAGGAAACAATCAAGGATTTCCCTGCCGAAACATTTGCCGAATCCCCCTTCCTTTATGTAATCAACAAGGAAGACGAGGCCTTTCCGCTGGCTACCAGAAACCGCTATGAAAATTTCCTGGCAAAATCTGAAAAG
>PDWI01002898.1_pt1 | contig 25203 bp, 24 predicted proteins | sample 1430891 | NCBI WGS metagenome assembly PDWI01 (sample SAMN01162508, study PRJNA174530) | Oral metagenome, whole genome shotgun sequencing project. | biome: Marine environment; feature: Marine mammal; material: Swab sample of the gingival sulcus; isolation source: swab sample of gingival sulcus...
TCAATTAACAAATATATTTATAAGGATACCACTATTTAAAATAAAAATATATACTCATTTGTGTAGATTTTTATTATTATTTTTTATACAAAAAAAAGACTTGCTTTTTTAGCAAGTCTTAGTCTATAAATAGTTGAATTTATATGTTACTCAACGCCGCTAATAAGCCACTTGTCATCAACTTTTGTAAACAAAAGTTTGCCTGTTTCTTCTGACTCTTCTCCAGCAACCTTAGCCTTTACTGTGAAAGTTACTGCACAAGTGTCGTCTTTTTCATCTATAACCTTATAATCACTAGCTTCATAAGAAAAGTTTTCATCAGCTGCGCCCATAAGAGCTATTACACCAACAAACATACCTGCTTCATCAGCAAAATCTTCAGTACAAAGTTTTGCAACTTCATCAGCTTTCATTTCAGCAATACAAGCGTTAAATTCTTTGGCAACTTTTACTTGCTCACTATCTGCTCCGCCACCACCACAAGCTGTTAAACCAGCTGAAAATACAAGTACTAATGCTAATAATAAACTAAATCTCTTTTTCATAATGTCCTCCTATAAAACATTTTTACTTAACAGTTTATTCTGTTGTCAATAATGATACCACAAAAAAACAAAAAAACATATACACAATTGAGTATATTTTTATTTTTTTATTCCCTTATTCGTTTTTTAATGTTAAAATAGTAGCAGTTGCAAATAAGCACACTCTTTTTATACATTGTTAGAAAAGGATTTTTTATGAAAACAATAATGATTTTATTTTTATCTGTGATGTCGTTAAATTTCCATACAGATGACACACTCAATACCAATAATATTTTAAATTATGATCAAAACAATGAATTATCAATAGTCTTTCTAGGTGACATCATGTGTCATGATACTCAGTATATTTCTTGTCAAACTGAAAATGGATACGATTTTAGCCCTTGGTTTGAATATATAGAACCACTAATAAATTCCGGTGATATTGCTATGGCTAACCTTGAAACCACTTTAGCAGATGATGGAAACTATTCAAACTACCCTATGTTTAGAACACCACACACAATAGCAAAAGACATCAAGGATGCTGGTGTAGATATCATGTCAACAGCAAACAACCATAGTTTAGACGGTGGCATAAACGGCATTAATTTTTCACTTGATACACTAGACAAATTTGGACTAATGCACACAGGAACTTGCCGGGAAAATGAAGCAAATCTCCCACTAATAATTGAAAAAAATGGCATAAAATTAGGCATTATTTCTAGCACCTATGGCGCAAACGGTCTTTATCTGCCAGAGGGAAAAGAGCATATGCTAAATCTGAATGACAGTATAGATATAGATAAAAACATTGCATATTTAAAAGAAAACCATGTTGATGGTATCATCTACTACATACACTGGGGCATTGAATATCAAAGAGAATTTTCTCCTGAACAACATCAGCTAGCCCAAAAACTCTTTGATAGTGGTGTGAACTGGATTATAGGTTCACATCCTCACGTTATTGAAGGTTACGAATATAACAACGAAAAAAACCAATATGTTTTGTATGCATTAGGAAATGTTGTTTCTGACCAAACATGGCGATATTCTGACACTGGTATGTTGGCAAAACTTTCGTTTAAAAAACAGGGCAACACTCCCTTAAAACTAGCAAAAGCGGAGTATCATCCGTTTTGGGTAGATAAATATGATGAAAACGGTGTGATAGACTACAAAATTATTCCAATATTAAAAGAAGAAATACCAGTAACAAATAGATTATCAGAGGATGATAGAAGAAGAATGACTGAAGCATTAAATGATTTTAGGGAATTATACCCAAGCGACTTAATAATAGAAGAATAAAGGATGTTAACATGAAAGAGTACTTAGATAATTTACTTAAATTAGCAGTAGAAAAAAATGCCACTGACATACACCTATGTGTAGGAATTAAACCACTTATAAGAATCAATACGATTTTAAAAACAGTAGAAGATTACGAACTAATAGATAGCGATATTACTCATGGCATCGCAAAAGAAATACTAGATGAAAGACGATACGAAAAATTTGTAACACATAAATCTGTTGACAGCTCGTATTCAAAGAGTGAACTGGGGAGATTTAGAATGAACTTTTATATGCAACGTGGCACAGCCGCTGTTGCAATTCGTTCATTGCCTAATATAATACCTAGTATAGGAGAACTTGGTTTACCAGACATCGTGAAAGACTTTGCACTGAAGTCAAAAGGCTTAGTTTTAATTACAGGAATGACAGGAAGTGGTAAATCAACTACTTTAGCAAGTATGATTCAATACATCAATAGGCAAAAATCACTTCATATCACAACCATTGAAGACCCAATTGAATACCTTCACAGACACCAAAGTTCGCTTGTTACACAAAAAGAAATTGGTAATGATGCTAGTAATTATATGGCAGCTTTGAATTCTACATTAAGAGAAGACCCCGATGTTATTATGCTGGGCGAAATGCGTGATAAAGAAACAATTTCCAATGCATTAACTGGAGCAGAAACTGGGCACTTACTGTTATCTACCTTGCACACAAATAGTGCCGTAAAATCAATCGACAGAATCTTGGATTCCTTTTCGCACGATTCGCAACTTCAAGCTCGTTCGCAACTTGCCACTACATTAGAAGGAATCGTTTCTCAACAACTGATACCAGGTAAAAATGGTAATGGTCTTGTCTTAGCTTGTGAAGTCTTGAATATAACACCTGCTGTCAGAAATTTAATAAGAGAAGGTAAAGTGTATCAAATTCCAAATATCTTACAGAATACTGCAGAAGACGGTATGATTTCTATGGAACGTTCTTTAGCAGAACTGGTTAAAAAAGACTTGGTTGAATACGAAGAAGCTAAGAGCAGAGCCAGCAATAAAAATATCTTTGAAAGATATGTTAAGTGATATAATATAAAACTGAAATCTATAAAAAAGGCTAATTGATATAATTTATCGATTAGCCTTTTTGCTAGTCTGCAAGTTGCGGACTCAATTGATAATACAGTGAATAGTAAGTAAAGTGTGTATGAGTTAATATATGCCTATTCAAGTTTACTTGTACTAACGCATATTGCAAACAAAATAAACATTTTACAACGTTGCATCAATGCGATTTAGAGCCGAATGAAAAAAATCGATGTTCATTACTTACTATTCACTTTTATTTGGTAACCAAAGTGTCTTAAAACACTAAACGCATATGAATATCATTTAATATAAATATTCAAATGAGTCCGCAACTTGCAGACTAGTAAGCAAAATCTATTTACTTCCCTTTTTTTAAATTGAATAATATAGACACAAACAAAGAAATTTTAAAAAAGGAGAAAAAAATGAAAAAAATAAAAATCTACATCGAGGATAAAGAATACAAAAATGGTTTTATCACCTTTTTAAATTACTATCCTGAATTAAAAGCTAACATCGACCTAATAAGTTCATTAGATAATATAAATAACTTATCGGACAATACGATTATTAGCGACTCTAATAATATTCCACATAAACTAAAAAAAAATAATACTATTTACAAACTTAGTGCCAATGCTGTTAGTTCCAAAAATGAAATTTACAAATATTCAAATATTAAAAAAATACTGGAACGTTTTATTGAAAACTCAAATGTAATGGAAACGTCTGCTTACCATATATATACAGTGAACTCTCCTACGGAAGATTCTGGTAAAAGCTTAATCAGTAAAACCATAGCTGACATTGTATCAAAATATGGTAAATGTGCCGTTCTAAATATGCTCGACTGTACAAATAAAGATGAAACATCATTAAGCGAACTAATTTTAATGAGCCTACAAAATAAAAATGCCGAAGAATACCTGACATTAAATGAAAGTGGCTATTACAGTATTTCAGGCTTTAGACTTGTTAGAGATTACGTTGAAATGGATATCAAGAATCTTAAAACACTTATAAACTACCTACATAAAAATATGGATATCAATTTTTTTATTATAGAACTACCCGCTTCTTTTGACAAAAGTTCAGAAAAAATTATTGAAATGTCAAAAATCAATTTTATAGTCAATGACAAAAGAAGACAAAATCAACATAATAAACTCGAATACTTAAATGAAATCGGCGAAAAAGCATGGAACAAAATTATGCTACATAATTTTTGCACACAAGCAAAGGATTCAAACGACCTACCTATCATTAGGACAGTTTATGATGACAATGACAACGCAGCATTTTTAGAAAAAGATTATCTATTATTTAAACATAAGATAAGTCAATGCTTAGGAGGTGAATATGCATAAAAAAATTAGAGAAAATACAATAAATAATTTAGCAAATTATGAAGTAATAAATGATGCTCTTGTTAAAGAAATAATCGCCAATGAAGTAATATATTCTGAACATTCCAAAAACCTACCCATTCAAAAAAGATTGGATTTAATTGAAAGAGTTTTTGCAGATATTAGAGGATTCGATGTTTTACAGTCCCTACTGGATGATGATAGTGTCAGTGAAATTATGGTCAATGGCATGAATAAAATATTTATAGAAAGAAACGGTAAAATTGAAGAAACCAAGCTCACCTTTGATGATGAAGACAGACTAGAATATGTTATACAAAAAATGGTCAGCACCGTGGGTAGAAGCGTAAACACTATGAATCCAATTGTTGATGCCAGACTTGAAAGCGGTGACAGAATCAATATTGTCTTACCCCCAGTTTCCTTAAATGGCGCTGTGATTACCATAAGAAAATTTCAAAATGAAAACTTGACTATGAATAAGCTCATTAAAATTGGTAGTTTGAGTAAAGAGTGTAGAGATGAATTAAAAACTTGGGTTGATGCAAAGTACAATATTTTTATTTCTGGTGGCACAGGGTCAGGCAAAACAACATTTTTAAATGCCCTAGCAAATTTTATAAAAAAAGAGGAACGTGTCATCAGCATAGAAGACTCGGCTGAACTTAGACTACATAATTTGCAAAATTGGATACGACTAGAAAGCAGAAACAAAAATTCAGAGGGTGAAGGAGAAATAACAATCAGAGACTTACTAAAAACCTCTTTAAGAATGCGACCTGACAGAATAATAGTAGGCGAAATCAGAGGCCAAGAAGCAATAGATATGTTGCAAGCAATGAATACGGGACATGATGGTTCCCTTTCAACAGGTCATGCCAACAGCCCTATTGATATGCTCAGAAGAATAGAAACGATGGTCATGTCCGGTATGGATATTCCACTTGAAGCAATCAAAAGTCAAATCAATTCTGCAATAGATATTGTAATTCATTTAGCTAGGTTTCCAGACGGTTCAAGAAAAGTTAGCAAAATTTCAGCCATAGGAGATAAAAATGATGAAGAATATCATATGATTGATATTTACGAATATAAAATAGATAACAATACTACAAGTAGTGGAAAACTGATTAGAACAACTGCTGACATAAATAGTATCAAAAAACTAAGCAGAAAAAATGAAAGGAGGTTCATTGAATGAATACAATTAGTAATTGTTATATGGAAGATAAGATGAATAATGACGTGCAAGATATTTTTGAGATAAAACTATCAAAAAATAAAAAAATAGTAGCATATTTATCTTTATTTATATCAGGCTTTGCCGTATCATGGGTGTTTTATAAGCTAATTATTCTGTCATTCATATTTGCTTTTTTATCACTATTTTTAATTAAATTCTATAAAAAAATGTATATTAAAAAAATTAGTGAAGTAATAGAAGATGAATTTTATGACATCAACCTACTACTATCAGCTGAACTTGAAACAGGAACACCAATCAATATGGCAATAAAGTCTATAAAAAATGAAATAACAAGGTCTGATATTTATAACTTTAAATATATGAACATTGAAATATCCAATTGGGATAAAAAGATGAATATGGGCATCAAGCTTAACAAAATAATTCAAGACTTTGCCATAAGAAGCAAAAATAATAACATTATGGATTATGCTAATATGATTGCAATATGTACTAAAAAAGGTGGAAGTATACGAGATGTCATAAAAAATACCAATTCCATTTTAAATGAAAAAAGAACACTGAAAAGAGAAATTGAAGTCATCAGTGCAGAAAAAAAATTGGAACAAAAAATTATGAATCTAATGCCACTTGCAGTACTAATCATGTTAGATAAATCCGCACCAGAATTTATATCGCCACTATACACCAATATTTTAGGAAGAATCACCATGACCATACTACTCTTTATCTTCTTACTCTCATATCTATGGTCATCTAAAATAGCCAGTCTTAACTAGGCTTAACATTTAAAGAAAGGAGGCAATTTTGCACAAAAATATAGTAATAAAAAAAAGCGATATGATTTTTTACAAACTAGCACAAAAGCTGATTCCTCTCATATTGAAATTCGACTATGCCAAAAAACTGATACGATTTACAAAAGGGGTCAGTGAAGAAAGATTTTACAAAGAATACTTTACACTGACAGTATCAAAAAGTATTTTAATGTTTTTACTTTCAATAATCATCACAACACTTTTAATCATAACAAATGACTTCAGTAAAGGTATTGTGCTGATTTGTATTACGTTAATTACAACACTAAGTGCCCTACCCTTTGTAAAAATTAAAAGGGAATATGAAAAAAATGATTTTGAACTTAATTTAGGCTTAGAAAATTATGTAAACGAACTAGCAATTTTAGTTGCTTCAGGAATGAGTTTAGACGCTTCCATAAAGCTAGACAGAAGCAATAGAAAAACATACTACATCATGCAGAAATTTTTTAAATACCTAGAAGATGCCAATAAAAAAGGGTTGGGAATTAACTCAGCAATACTGGGTTTTAGTAAAATATACCACAATAAATTTTTAAACAAATTAAATGTGCTGATATCCCAATCTAACAAAAAAGGGAACACAAAACAAGCAGAAGCCTTAATAAATTTAGGTATGGATATCATGAATGAAAAAAAGAATAGCGTAAAGAAAAAAGCGGAAACAATATCTACAAAAATGTTGATGCCACTAATGTTATCAATGATTGGCATTATTGTCATGATCATGGTACCAATATTTATGCAATTTTAAACAATGGAAAAATATAAAGGAGAAAACAATGAAAAAATTTAATGAACTATGTATTAAAACATATTTAAAACTGAAGGAAAATGACGGAATGGGAACAATCGAAGTTGTTCTGATAGCAGTATCTTTGATCGCCTTAGTCGTTATTTTTAAAAGTGAGGTTTCAGAAATATTATCAAATTTCATTTCAAAGATAAGCGGTCAAGCTGATTCTATCTTCAGCTAAAGGTATAACACTATGAAAATCCTAAAAAAAAGAAAGGGTGTATTTACAATAGAAGCCACTCTACTAATCCCCATAATGCTTTTAATATTTATGCTCTTTCTTGACATAGTGTATCTATCATTTGTAAAAACAAGTGCAAAGTCATCACTTGAATCATCTGCCTTACAATCACAAAGCGAAATGGCAGAACTAAAAAACGCTGATTTTAACGCATTAAACGCATCATCCAACAGCATTGATGTTTTTATAGATAACAAGTTGAAGAGAACGATATTTGATGAAATAAATTCAGGAATAGATACCAAAAGTTTTGATAAAAGAGCAGGCATCAAATTACTAGCTACTATGCAAAATAAACAAAATTGGCTAAACAGTATGCACTCAAATAGAAATTCAGCATTAACGTTTTACAGTTTCAATATTAACTACAACTTTAACTTTAAATCCCTTCTAAGCAAGTTTTACCAAAAATCAAGGTTGAGTGCTAATAATTTACAAGGGACAGTTGCCTTTAAAGATCACAGAATTTTTGATGAAATTGTTAGTATAGATACCGTTTATAGCTTGATAAAAGATTCAAATGTTACAGCAACAATAGTTGAAGACTTTAAGCAAGGCATAGCTAAAATGAGCAAAGAGTAGAGGTTCAAAATGAAAACAAGAAAAAATAAAGGAAGCATATCAATAGTCATACTTATTATGATGCTATTATTGATTTCTATTGGGCTTGTATTCTACGATTTGACTAGACTATCAACCAGCAGAGAACACATCGATAGAAGTCTTGTCAATGCAATGGACTCAGCCTTAGTTGAATATGATGAAAACCTGTATTCAAAATATAATGTAATGGCTTTAAGCAAAGATATAAATGCAAGCGACATTATAAAGCAAAGAATTGATATTATTTTAAATAGAAAAAACGTCAAGAAAGACTCGTCAAGTTATCATTTAATAGGGGTGGTTAGCGTGCAAGGTGGTAAATTATCCAAAGAAAAAGCAATAAAAAGAGCTATTCTACGGTCTCATCAAAAAAAATTTGTTGTAAACAAGGTTTCTGAATGGATAGACAAGCTTGAAATTTTAGAAATGATACCTGAATATGCAAAGTCAATGAAGCTGTATGCCAAAAGTATCAAAGTGGTAGCAAAGTTAAAGAATACGTATGATGACTTGCGTGAAAAAAGTGAAAAAATCGCTAAAAAATATACTGTTGTCAAAGGAATCAACATTAAAGACTGTGTCAATACCATCATTGATATAAAAGAAGAAATTGATGAACTTAAAAAAGAAAAAAAAGAATTGCAAGATGAAAAATCAGATTTATTGTCTTCCACCAATAATAAAAAAGAAATACTTGATGAGTTGAGTTCAATAAATAGTGATATAAGAGCCATTAAAGACGAAATAAGCGACTTAAAATCATTACTTGAAGAGTTTGAAGACAAAATAGAAGAGGTCAAGGAACTTGGTCAAAAAATAGAAACTTATTCAAAAAAATTAAGCAACTTTTGTTCTGATATACAAGATAAAGCTAGTGATTTAAGAAAAGACATCAATGAAATTGACTTTAGTAAAAACGAAAAAATGCAAACCATTATGAATAAAATTTCTGAAGTTCTTTTAAAAGTTGAAAAAGCAAGTGAAAAGATATCAACAATATCAAAAACAGTTGAAAAAGTATCTAGTGAAGTAAATAAACAGATAAGAAAAATAGAAAAGCATTTAAAGAATGCAGAAAAAATGTATGAAGAAGTAGCGATAGCGTTTGACAACATTGATGAGATCAGTTCCGATAATTTAATAGCTATTTTTGGAGACAAGAATATCATGCCGTCCTCTAGCATGGATATCATTATAGACTTTATTTGGGAATCGATTGCTGGAGATTACTTACCCGCGTTTGATAATTTAAGTGATTTAGAACTTGAAGGCATCGAAAATTTGCCATCTAGTATGAATTGCCAAACAGATAGTTTAGAGTCAAAACAAAACAAGCCCAATTCAAAATATGATATTGTAGATGACTCTTTAGCAACCTATGAAAATAGTGCAGATAAACACACCAATTCAGAAATAGGAAAAAAAACGAATGAATTTTTCCAAAAACTAATAATTGCTGATTATGTAGTGTCAACATTTAGTAACATAAATCAAAGTAAGATAAAAGAAGGTTCAAAAGACTTTAAAGCGGAAGTAGAATATATATTAAGTGGTAATAAGTCATCAAAAGAAAACGTGTTAATAACACAAAGTAAAATATATTCATTACGAATGGTTTTTAATGGTATATCGATTTTAATGCATAAACAATTAGAAATAAACGAACTAGCAACATCTTTAAGCTCTGTTACAGGATTTTTGGGGTATCCTCTTGCTTATGGATTAGTATGCTTGGGGTGGGGTGCTATTGAAAGTGCACAAGATATCAAAACACTTAATGCAGGTGGCAGTGTACCAATACTTAAAATGAAAACTGAATTAAAAACAGACATTACAAATATAGTAAAGAATGCAAGTATGGAAACCTTTAAAGATAGCATAAAAAAATCAGCTAAGGAAATGCTAAAATCAAGCAAAAAAGATGAAGTGATAGATTTAGCCAATAAAAATCCACTTAGTATGGACTATGAAGACCACTTAATGCTGTTTCTTGTTTTAGAAGATGAAACAGAAACCTTGTTAAGAATTTCAGACTTAATATGCTTAAAAGAAAACGTAAATACAAATAATTACTATACTGCTTTACACTCTAAAATCATGGTGGAAATTCCCGTTATTTTTAAGAACGCTAAAAATAAATTCACACAAGATGGTAAAAGTTCCTATATTTATGAAAGTGAGAAAGTAAGAGGCTACTAATGAAAAAAGTGAAAAAGAATAAAGGGTCGCTTAGTATAGAATTTGCCTTACTACTTCCTATCATTTTAAGTGTTTTTTTAGGAATTGTTAGTATAATTCACACCGTTGGTATTAAGGCAGAAATAGACAGAGGCGTTGGCAAAGCCCTAGAAGACATCAGTAGCGAAGTATACTTGTCATCAAAAATAATTGAAGATTCGGGCACTTATCAAATTGTAAATTCTCTGCTGGAACCACTGAAAGATTATATGGGTTTAGACATTGACCTAAATGGCATCTTAAATCAAGAACTAATAAAGTTTAGGTTAAGGCAAAAAACATATCAATATATGAAAATTGAAAGCGACCTCCCCTTTTGGCTAAAAGATGATATAGACTTTGATATTGCTTATTCATCAAATACCCTTATTGTAACAAGTAAAGCACATATTAAGCTACCAATAATAAGTGGCATATTAGGGGATATAAATTTTGAAAAAGAACACATACAAGCGGCTAGAGGAATCAACAAACTGCTAGATAGTAAAAACAATAATTCAAATAAGGATAATATCAAGATAACAATTTGTCAGTACAGTTATAGTGGTAGTAGCAAATCACCCGTGTATCATAATGCAAAATGCATGGGAAGAAAAAATGAAAAATCTGAAAACAGCATCCATTTTGAATTAGAAAAAAATAAAATGAATAAAGATGGTTCTATCACTTACAAGGGCAAAAAATACAGGTACTGCAAATTTTGTAAAAAAATAGAAAAGGATAAAAAGTAAACAGATTGGAGTATAAGATGAAAAACAATAAATTTGAAATTAAAGAAAAAAAGAACAAAATCAATGAATGGTTAGAAATAAAATGTGCAGATGCACCTAATGAACATATCAAAAACATGCTAGAAGCAATGAAAAAGAATAGAACTATATATTTTATAGAGGATGACAAGTCGTACATCTTTAACACAGTTGCTTTGAGCAAAATAAAAGAGTACCTAACATTAAACAGCGATATTAAAAATATTATCAGGATTTTTAAAGAGGCTATCAGTTTGCAAGAAAAATCTATCAATTACTTAATACCAACAGAATGTATTATATTTGATGCTAACTATACTTATATCGATAAAAAAAGTGGCAAACTGGAACTAATCATACTGCCAATAGATAACAGAAAAAATATATACGATTTTCATGAATGGATTGCAGCAATTTTAAAATATGTAAATAAAAACAACAACAAAAATATCAATGAATTTATCAATCAAGTGCTACAACAAATTAATAAGTCAAGTTTTTGCCTCAATAGTTTTAAAGACTTCTTAGAGAGAGAAGAAAACAAAATCAATAAAAGAGAGTCCATGAGTAAAGCTTTTGATGTTGTTGCTGAAAACAATATAGAAAGTAACACAAACATTAAATCAAATGATAAAAATTTTGAAAACATCAAAGGACAAGAGTATATAAAAAAAGAAAACTCTAATAATATATTTATAAATTCATTTTATGCAGAAGATACGCCATTTTTAAGAAAAACTAACCAAGAATTTTGGTCAGAAAATAATAATAGAGTAATCCACTTAGATAGAATAACTGAAGAAAAAGATAATCGACCAAAAAATAAGAATAAGGACATACAACTATTTAGAAATTCAAAAATAGAAAAATTGAAGTCGTATTTACCAATGGCAATATTTCAAATTTTAATGATGATAGTATTAGCTATTTGTTGCTATTATTCAATCCATAAATTTATCAACCCTAAAAAAGCCATTGCAGGGGTGAGCATTATTTGGCTTGTAATAAATTACTTTATTAGTAAAGAAATCCTTATATTTCAAAAACAAAGGCAAAATAGTCAACTTGATAAATTAAAGGAAAATAAAAACATGCTAAAGAGCAGACTAGAAAAGAAAGTAATAGACAAGAAAAAATTCAGTGAATTGAATAAAGCAGCATATGAAAACACGAATCTACTAAAATATAAAGAAGATGATTTATTAGAGGAAACTGAATTACTATACAAAAAAACAAACAAACAATTATATTTAAAAAACTATGAAAATCAAAATGTTTTAACTTTAAATAAAAAGATAAATATTGTTGGTAGAAAATACAATGAAGTAGATTTATATATTGATGATACATCAATCGGCAGAGTCCACGCAGCTATCATACTGGAAGATAACAAAATCTTCTTACAAGATAATAATAGTTTGAACGGTTGTTATGTCAATGACATCAGACTGGATAAAAATGATAAAATGCAAATTGAAGTTGGTGATGAAATTAGCTTCTCACGATGTAATTATACCCTTGTTTATGATGCAGCGTAATTAACAACTAATAGAAAAGGTAGAAAAATGGATAATAAGTTTAATAACAAGAAAGTCAATCCACTTTGTAATACAAATGAAGGAACTAAACTTAGTGAAAAGCAACTAGCAAATAAAATATATTAAACCGAAAAATAATATCTCTTTTTTGTAAAAAGAAAAAGAGATGACATTTTAGACTTAATTTAAGGTAAATTATTTCATACTTTTTACCTTATGTTTTATCAAAAAAAATGTTAGTTCAAAAATTATAGGAATATCCAATAAAAACCTGAAATTATCTTATTATAAATAACTTTTAGCATAAATAAAGTTATGATTTAGCAGTCCTAAATACCTATTAAATAGGACTAGCATTCAATAAAAAAATGAATAATTTTTTCAGAAAATAACACTAAACTTTTACATTGTTAAGTGATAGAATTGTGTAATTATTAAAAAAAGAGGAAAAAAAATGAATGAAAAGAAAATTCTAGATTCTCGCTACCAGATAGAAAAAAAAATAGGTAGTGGCGGGAGTTCTAATGTATATTTGTGTACGCATTTAAAATTAAATATGAAATGTGCCATAAAAATACTAAATAAAGACAAAAATCGTTTTATTGATGGCAAAAAAGAAGCCTACTTTCTTAGAGATTTGCACCATAGTAAAATTCCTAGAATTATTGACGTTTTAGAAGATGAAGAAAATTTTTACATTGTAAGAGAATATTGTGCTGGATTAAATCTTAGAGAAAGCTTAGATGCTAAAGGTCCAATGCCATATAATGATCTGCTATATGTTACACAGCAAATAGCTGATGTTATTAACTTTTTTCACCAACAAAAGCCACCTATAATATACCGAGATTTAAAGCCTGAAAATATTATTATAGATGACAAACTTCAAATAAAACTAATAGATTTGGGCATTAGTAGAAAATATGATAGTAACAAAGAAGATGATACTCGCTATATTGGTTCACAAAAATATGCTGCCCCTGAACAATTCGGATTGCATCAGTCTACAATACAGACAGACGTATATGCCTTTGGCTTACTGATATATTTTTTATACACAGCAGAAGATTACATTGACATAAGAGAAGATAAAAAGTGGCGTAAGTTTACTGGAGAAAGAGGCGACAAACTAAAAAACGGAATACTTAAAGCAATAAACGTTAATGCAGAAGACAGATACAAAGATATTCCAAGTTTTATAAAAGATGCCTTTGTAATACAAAATACAAACCTAACTACCCTGCCCTTAATAGATCATACAAAGAATGCTAATAGCACAATGAACTTTATTCCTAAAATAAATATTGCTTTTATGGGCTTACAAGGTGGTATTGGTACAACTCACATTGCTCTTTGTGCAAGCACATATTTTAAAAAACTTAATTACAAAGTAAAGCTATTTGATGTTTCAAACAAAGGTGGCGTAGAAAATATACACGCCTATAATAGAGGCTATTCTGCATTTGAAAAAGACAATATAAAGTCTTTTAAATATAACGGTTTTGAAATAATATGTAAAAATGCTGAACTTTCATTAACCAAGATGCTCGCTATGGATTATGACATAGGAATCTTTGATTTTGGTTCTTTTCATAGTACGTGTAATGATTTTTTAAAAATGCAAAATAAGGTCTTAATTTTACCATCTAAACCTTATGCCATTAAAGAAAATGCAAGTTTGCTAGATGAAATGTTGATATATAAGGATATAAAATTTTTAATAAATCTTAAAGATAAAAATTATAAAGATATTCTAGATTATATGAATATTACTGAAAAAAATAGCTTTGGCATAGGTTTTTTAAATATAGATGCTATCAGCAAAGAAGATGAAAACATTTTTTTTAATTTATGCCGAACAAACCAAAACAGCAAGAAAAAACAAAGCTTTATTAAAAAGTTATTTGCCTAAGAATTAAAATAGAAAGAGAGAAAAAACATGAGGCGAAAGAAAAGAATCATTAAAATCATAGCCATGACAATAGCGTGTGTCATTTTGAGTTCTGCTTCTACATTTTATTACTTTGGTGTTTATCAAAAAAATAAGCTAATAGAAGCACACAATAAAGAAATAGAAAAGTATCAAATAGATTTAAACGCATCTTGTTACATTATAAATAAAAATGTTACAAAGAATAGCAAAGTGAAAACTAATGACTTAAAAAAAATCAAAATACCTAATGAAATCAAAAATGACAGCATAGTAAGTGATACAAGCAAAATAGAAGAGTCCTTTTATTTAAACGACTACGAAAAGGGAAGCATACTCTACAAAAACATGGTATATGACTACGATAATTTATCGAGCGATCTTAGACAATACGAAATTAGTTCTTTAATGTTACCTAGTGGTATTGAAATTGGTAATTACATTGATGTTAGAATTAGTTTCCCTAGCGGATTAGACTACGTGGTTCTTGCCAAAAAGAAAATAAGGAGCATCAACAAAGATGAAAAATCAGATAATAGCGAGCTTAGTACACTATACTTAAACTCAGAAGAGATATTAAGATTGTCATCAGCTATGGTAGATTCCTACATCAATGGAGATGTTAAACTATACAGCACCATCTACCTTGACCCACAAACTCAAAAGGCTTCAAAAATTACTTACCCTAGTAATCCACAAGTAGAGAAACTAATGAAAGAAGATACTAATATCGTTCATAAAGCAAAAAATAGCTTGGCAAGTAGAGAGGAAATAAGTGAGAGTTTGGATAACAGAGGGATAAGCGATAACAAAGAAGCTCAGCGAGATCTCTCGACTCCGCCTGATGGCTCCGCTCAAGATGACATAGGAGTAGATGGCAGCAACAACCCTGTCATATCGACCACAGTGAGTGAAAACGAACGAAGTGGAGAGAACTCGCAAGACAACACCACTAATGATATAGAATAGAGATTAGAGAACAAGATAAAATAAAGGAGACAATTTATGAAAACAATTAGCGTAATAAGTAACAATTCCAATAACATAAGAATGTTTATATTAGAACTTTCATGGGTTATGTCTAAAAACAAAAAAGTATACTGCCATATATCAAACAAAAACTTCTATGACTGCTTTGCAGAAAATGATTTAAGTCACACCGAAATTTCAAATTTGAGCATAGTAAACAATTTAAACGAAATTGTTATTGACTCAAATCCAGACAGCTATTTAATAAGCGAAGAATTTATTGAAGATGCAAATATTATAATTTTTGCCGTAGAACAAAATATTTTTTCTATCAATAAAATAAATGAATACGCTAAGAAAACTGACATAGAAGAAATTATCTTTGCCTATATAGATTTTATCCCCTCTAGTTTAGATGATAATTATTTCAAAAACTATTCTTTTGATAAAAGGTTAATAGACAAGGCAAGTTCTGAGTTTTACTTTGAATTTGATGAAAAAATAAAAATTAAACAATTAGAAAATCAATTTAATAGAATTATAAACTTAAAAAAATATCCAAAGAGAAGAAAGTTAGACCTATTAAATTTATCAGAATCAATCATTAAAGATGATGAAAACACTAGTTTCAGAGAATATTTTAAAGTATTAGACAATAGGGTGTCTGTATGTTAGTTTCTTTCTGGTCATCACATCACGGTCAAACGGGAGCTACCACCAATTTAATTGTTCTTTCATTAGCCATCGCCTTAAATGAAAAAGCTAAGATTTTAGTGTGTCATAGTCAATATGGTGAAACTCAACTTGAAAAAGCCTTAGTTTCAGATATAGATAGTTATATGGAAGATACCTTGTGTAATTATGGATTAGAACCTGTTGTAAGACTTACAAAGAATGGTCTATTAAATACAGAAAATTTATCTGACTATACTATCCCCTTACTAAAAAACAATGGCTACGACTTACTTGCTGGTGTAAGACGAAAAATAGAAGGATCGCAAGAACAAAGCGTTTATGAAAACTCACTGTTAAAAACGTTAGAACTGGCAAATAAAAAATACGACTATGTTTTTGTAGATATAGCAAGCGGTTTTATCAATGATTTAAGCAAAAAAATAATTGATATTTCTGATGTAGTAGTAATAAATATCAACCAAAATAAATATGTTTTAGAAAGCGTAATGCAATCAAACTTAATAAATGAAATAGCTGAAAAATCGATTTATTGCATTGGTAGATATGACAAAAAAATAAAAGCAACTATTAAAAATATCAATAGAAAATACAAAATAAAAAATACCATATATGTGCCATATTCTTCACAAATAATTGACTTGATAAACAGAGGCGAAATATTGGAATTATTTGGTAGAAACATATTAGAAAATAAAAAGAGCAAGTCAGACTTTTTTATAGATTTATTACAATCTGCAGAAGCACTTGTCAAAATAGGAAACAAAATAGTAATAGGAAATAGATAAGATGATAAATATTCTTTACACCACCACTATACTAACGACAATTAGCATTGTTATACTTTTAATGCAAAAAAAGAAAGAATCACCTAAAACAATAGATAAAAAAATAGATGTTGAACTAGCCGACTTAATTGACTATGTAAAAAATGAAATAAATAAAACCATGCGTTCTAACCTAAAAAACATTGGCTTATCAGATGAGGCATATAAAAGGCAAATTCGCAATAGAAGTAAATTTATGGAAGCCTTAAAAAAATGTATCTGGGGATCGGATAACGACAAAGAATATGTAAAAGATGTTATATTTGACATTTTGAAGAACGGATACTTCAATCATGAAAACATAAACTCTATCATTGATTTTGATAACCCCATGAAACTTACAGAGCTTGATAAATTCGATATTTTACTATATACCTATAAAAAAGAATACGGCAAAAACGCCCTCAGTAAACTCATCAAAAAACATCATTTGGATAAAGGCAGACTAGCTGAAGGCAATGCAAGTTATCACTATGTGATAGATAAAAATGATATCAACAAAACCTATGATATAGAAGCTCCTTTTCTAAATATGGAAGACAAAATAAAAATTGTATCTCAAAAATTATATCAACGTTACAAAGGTTTTTCTGTGGTAGATGAAATAAGAGATATGAACATAGATGGGTTATCTGGTGGCGTTTCAGGTATTTCAACAGTTGATATTATGGAAGACAGCATCAACTTTGATAATATGATTAGATTGCCTAAAAATTACGAAAGTGTTTGGATATTTTATGAAGGAAAATCAATACATCTTAAATTTTTAAGTTTTGGTTCAGAAAACGAACTAAAAAGAGTATGTCAAAACATATACCGATACAACAGTAAAGGTATGCTATCTGAAGATGTTGGCTACAAAGTCTCAGAAATGATGGACGGATCAAGAATAGTCGTAGTTAGACCAGATTTTTCAGAATCATGGGCATTCTTTGTTCGTAAATTTAGAACCAAAAATATTAAATTAGAAAAGTTAATACAAGGTTCCAATTCTGAAATACCAATAAAGCTTATAAAATTTTTTGCCAAAGGCGGTAGAATAACCGCAATAACTGGTTCACAGGGTTCTGGTAAAACAACGATGCTAATGGCTATGATCGGAGAAATATATTCAGCGTTAACACTAAGAATACAAGAAATGTCTTTTGAATTGCATTTAAGAAGACTATATCCAAATAGAAACATCTTGAGTTTTAAAGAAACCGCAAATATAAGCGGTCAAGAGGGTTTAGATGTACAAAAAAAGACAGATGGTTCCGTCAATATTTTGGGCGAAGTTGCCAGTGATGAAGTTGCTGCATGGATGATTCAAATGGCTCAAGTAGCAAGTTTATTTACCCTCTTTACTCATCACGCAAAAAGAGCGGAAGATCTTATATTGAGCCTGAGAAATTCACTTTTAAAATGTGATGTTTTCAGAAATGAAAAAGTAGCAGAAGAACAAGTCGTCAAAGTATTAGACTTTGATATTCACTTAAAAAAAGACTACAAAGGTAATCGATTTATTGAACGAATTACAGAAATAGTTTTTGTAGAACCTGTATTAAATTTGAAAAAAGATTATAAAGATAAAAAAAGTGATGAAGCAATGAAAGCATTTATGGAAGATGTGAGCAGTTTTTTTGATTATCTTGGTACCAACTCACTATATAAAACAAGAGACATTATAAAGTATGTTGATGGAAAATATACTGTGTGTGGGACAATTTCTCAAAGTCAAGTTTCAGAAATGCTTGATATGATGACAGAAAATGACAAAGTTGATTTTTTAGTATTTTTAAAAGAATATCAGTTGATTGAAAATGAAGAAAGGAGTGTAAAGTGTACATAACATCAATAAGCATCATAATACTAGCTGTCTTTATGGCTTTATTACTTCTTTTACTTGATAAAGAAAAGTCGGCTTTTAAAAAAATAAAAGTTAAAAATAAAAAGCTTAGAAAAAAAGATGATACAAGAATAAAGTTATATAACATTTACATTAGAACACCGTTAATAAGTTTAATTACAAGTAGGTGTATTAACAGCATAAATAGCAATACCGAAATAAAAGTAAGAAACAAAAAAGAAGCCGCTATGATAACAAATAAAACTTTATTTATATTTGTACTGATGAGCCTTTTCATTAGTCCTTTTATTACAAACTTTAGAATACTAATAACAGCCATCGTCGCTTTAATTTTTATTAGCATCAGTAGCATAGATTATTTTTCAGGTAAAGTGAAAACAAAACTTTTGACACACTTAGTCGACTTTTTAGATATTTTAAGAAATAAATACTTTGAGTGTGGCAATAGAGTTGATGATGCACTAGCTGAAACGATACTTTCATTAGATATAGAAAGGCATTTTGACATCATAGACGAAGCTGAAACCTTACTCGAAACCATTGAACACCCCGATAGCGAGCTCGCCTTGAGAGACTATTATCAAATTGCACCAAATAAGTACTTTGTATTACTCGCCGGCTTACTATTTATCAACAAAGAAAATGGCGACTTAATAGATTATAAAGGTTCAAGATTCGCAAAAGCTTTAACAGATTTAAGTTCGGAACTTAAAGAAGAAATAAAATTAAGAGATAAACTGAACTTTTCGCTAAAGAGTTTAAACATTATAGCAATTGTTCCTCTATTTATACTAAGTCCACTGAGAATATGGGCAAGTAATAGTTTTTACCCACTACAAAAATTTTATGAAAGTTCGTTAGGATTTTTAACAGAATTTATAGTTTTAGTAACGGTAATTTTAAGTTTTATAGGGTTAAGTAAAATTCAACAATTTAGAGAAGATATATCTGAAGAGACTAGTAATCGTGGTATAGAAAACACATATAAAAAAATGAAAAGAATAATAGACTTTATTAAACCTAAAAAACACAGCAAAAGATACAAAAAAATAATGAAACGTAAAGAAGCTGCCTTAGAATTTAGCAAAATAGAATACCACTACACTAAAAAATTTTTATTCTTTGTTTTTATATTTTTACTGGGCATTTCCGTAACAATTTATATATCACACATTTCAAAAAGAGCAATACTTGAAAATCCAACTATGCCGGAAGGCTACTTAGGTGGCGAAGTAAGTGAAGAGGACTTAACCAAAGCCATAGAAACCTCCAAAATGGATAAAAAAATGATTATACTACTACTTGATGGCAACAGTTCAACTACAATAACAGAACAACTTGAAAATGAATATGGTTTATTAGGTGAAAATAAAACAATAGCAATAAAAAGAATAATCAAAAAATATGAAGCATACGAAAAAAGCTCTTTTAACTACAAAGACATCATTATTATTTATATTCTTAGCTTACTAGCTTTTCATGTTCCAGATGCCTTGCTACTGATACGAAAAAAAATCATCAAAGTCGATGCTATGAATGAAATAAGTAAGTTTCAACTGATATGCACCTTAATGATGCACATTAAACAAATTGGTGTAGACACATTGTTAGAGTGGATAGAACGTTTTAGTATCATATACAAATCGCCAATACAAGATGCCATTATGGATTATGACGCTGGTGCTGAAATTGCACTAAATAAGCTAAAAAAAACCAGTCAAAATGATGAATTTAGAAAGCTAGTTGAACATATGCTAAGTGCTGTAAATAGAATTTCGATAGAAAGAGCATTTGAAGACCTAGAAAGCGAAAAAAACTATTACAAAGAAAAAAGGCAAACAATATATCAGAGAATAATAGACAAAAAAATAGGCTTAGGTAAAATAATTGGTTTTATACCAACGTATTCGGTAATACTAATTTATTTTATGCTACCACTCATCTACCAAAGCACAAAGGAAATAAATATGTATTTTGATATGTTTACTAAATAAAGTTTAAAAAAGTTGTTTACGAGAGAAAGGAGTGAAAAAATGGATAATAATATTAGCAAAGCTTTATGGATCGGCATAGGTATCCTATTCTTTATTGGGGTAGTTAGCTTAGGGCTAAGCATATTTAACAAAGGAAAAGCGGTTGCCAGTCATCAAAATGAAGCACTCGGCGACTTAGAAAGAAACCTTGCTGAAGCGGAATTTGATTTGTATGATAACCAAAGTATTACAGGAGCAGAGGTTTTATCTGCAATTAAAAAATATAGAGACAAAGCAGAACAAATATCTGTCAGTGTTACAACAAACAAAGGAAGTAACATATATTTAAACTCAGCTAAGTTTACAGATGATACTGTTACGTTAGGTAATGCGAAGACAGGTAGCGAAATAGAAAAAGATATAGAAGAAGCCAGAAAAGAGTCTTCAAATAATTATATAAACCCAGTAGCAAAATTTGATGCAAAAATAAGACGAGATGAAAATAACGTAATAGCCGGCATTATCTTCACTCAAGAAAAAGCGAACTAAAATGAACGAAAACATATCAAAACTCTTTGGCATCATCATTGCACTTATATTTTTTTCTACATCTATCCTTATTATGACAAATATAGATAAGAACTTAAAAAATATCATAAAAGCAAGAAAAAATAAAAATTATTGTGCCTCAGAGTTATCGCTAAACTACTCAGGAACCAATAATAGTAAAGAACATTATGAAACAAAAAAAGGAATGTTAATCGCTAATTTGCTACTTGAAAAGTCAAGAAGTGAAGCAGAGGATATTATCGTGAAAAGTTTTGGAGAAACTGTAAACTTAAATGTTAAAAATACAAATGAATATAAAGTGATTTTAAATAAAAATATTGAAATAAAAGCATCTTCATTAAAAAGTTTTTTACATAAAAACAATAATGTAGATGTAAACTTTATTTTCAACAACTTAAAACTATATAAAATAGAACTAACAAAATAGAAAGAAAAATATGATATGAAGAGAAACAAAGTTAACAGAGGTTTACAATGAGTATAAAAGCTTTATGGCAAATATTAGCAATATTTACTGCCGTCATACTAATGGTCTTATTTCCAATAATGAACGCCTTTGAAAATGAAGATGATTTAATTAGATTGCAAATAATAGATGAACTTGATTACTTTGTATCTAAAGTAAAACAAAGTGGAAGTATCAGTAAAAGAGACTATGAAGTTTTTTGTTCTTCCTTAAATAATTTAGGCTATCCTTTTGATATTGAAATAAATCATTATAAAAAAATTTATGTACCTGTATATGAAGACCCACAAGACTTTAATAGTTTTTACGGTGATATTCAAGGAGTAGAAGAATTATTTTCTGATAAAGATATCAAAAATTGTTTGTATCCACTAGATAGCAACGTAAAAGGCAAACCATATAAAATGAATAAGGGTGATTTCATTACTGTTTCAGTAAAGAGTAAGGTAAAAAGCAAACATCAAAAATTAAAATCTATCATATTTGGAACTAGTGATATGCAGATTTTTTATGCTAAACTTGGAGGGCTTATCCAAAATGAGGCTTACTAGTTTTTCAATCATTTTTAGTATTATTTTTGCTCTTATGCTTACCTTTACAAGCTATCAAATTAAAGAACTTAAATATAATGAGTATTTAGAAATTTACAATAAAAAAATAATAGAACACGCTTCAAGTGATGCCTGTTCTACGCTCAAAAAAAGTGCTCAAATTTATGGTGGCACTATTATTACAAACAGTGAAATAGATGCTAATGTAGTATTTGATACTTTTTTTAAAAGCATGAGTTTATCTCTTAGCAGAGTTTCTAACTATGACAAGGAAGAGCTCAAGAAGTATTTCCCTTTACTTTGTGTAATCGAAAATAACGGCATTACTTTAAGTTCTTATGTTGAAATAAAAAATAATGAAGGTGTTTTTCAAAAACGTATTATGATGCCAAAGTACAGATTCTTTTTTGAATATGATGATATTATATACTATCCTTGTTTAAATGGCGAATTAACTGTACTTTACAATGAAAATGGATTATTAAAAGAAGAAAGCGGTTCTCCTAAAGAGCTACTAAATAGACCAGATAGAACTGTTGATTTAACCTTTTTAAAGCAAAGTAATGTAGAGGAACTGATACAGTTTAAAATTCAAGAACAAATTTCAAAGCTCATCACAGAAGAAATAGAACGGCATGAAATAGAAATGGCTAAATTAGGTTTACATTATGACTTCTTTTTACCAAAAGAATATGATAATAATGCCTATGCTTTAAAATCGCCTTGTTTTATGACTATTATGCAAGGCTATCCACTCAGCCAGAGCAAAAAAGCTAATACCATGAACATTTACAAAATGGATATTAAAGATCAAGGCTTCTATGCAGGTTTTATTGAAAACGGGGTTAAATACTATACCTCAGTAAATAACCCAACACTTGATAATAAAACACTTATAGAAGCCTTTACAAATGAATTGTCAGCTTTAAAAGCTGGATATTATAAATACAAATAACTATCTTCTGGCAGAATTGATAGCATTTCTCGCACCAGTTTTGATAGCTTCAGCACTTACTGTTGCACCCGAAACTGCCATTACTTCAGCAGATTGAGCAGCTATAATTCTAGTAGGCATTGTATTTAAACAATCTGTCCAATACGGCTCATCTTCTTGACCACTTGCAAATACACTTACTATTGCATCATTTTGAATCGTTACTGTAACTGTAACTGGTGCCACATAACCCTGTCCGTATCCAACATACGTTCCATCATTATATATTTTTTGTGGTTCAGGTTCAGGAGCTGGTTCAACACTGTCATCCTTCGTTTGAGATTTCTCCACTTCGGCTTCGCCTTCGGTCGAAATGACAGGCTCTTTACTGTCATCCTGAGCGTCAGTCGAAGGATCTTTCTCAGGTTCTTTATTGTCATCCTGAGCGTCAGTCAAAGGTTCTTGCTCCTCTTTAACTGTTTCCTTCTTCTCTTCTACTGGCTCAGGTTTTTCTTCCTTAACTGTTTCTTTCTCCTCTTTAGGCTCCTCTTCTTCCTCTGGCTTTTTATCGTCTCTTTCCTCTTTTTTGTCTTCGCCAGTCTTACTCTCTTCTTCTACTGTTTTTTTATCTTCTTTTACACTCTCATCCTTTTTGTCATCTTTTTTATCAGCATCATCTTTATTCTCTTTCTGAGGCTCTTCTTTATCATCCTTCTTGTCATCCTGAGCCTTGTCGTTAGTATCCCCACTGTCATCCTGAGCGGAGCCGTTAGCATTCCCACTGTCATCCTGAGCGGAGTCGTTAGGAGTAGTCGAAGGTTCTTTACCCTCGTTATTTCCATTCACCTGAGCAGTCTGCTCTTGCATAGCCACTTCTCTCTTATGAGCAAGCTTATCTTCCTGTTTAACAATGACATTCGGTATACTTAATAGAATAGCAAAAACACATACTGCACTTGCTAAGACCCATAATCCGCTCTTAACAGTTTTTGAGCTTTTTGCCATTGTCTTACTAACACGCATTGCAAAGTATACAGCAAATATTACACTATAAACAACTACCATCAATGTATAGCCACTTCTACCCTTTAAGGCATATGGAATAGCTAATAACAGCACGTGAATATACATCAATGCATAAAAAATGTATGCAAGTTTCTGTAAATTCTTCCAGTTTTTTCCACTCATCTTTTTTCTAATACTATAAAATGATGTGATAAATAGTGGTATCATAATAGATATCATTATTAAACTAATGATACTTGCTACAAGTTGTGTGCCTGGTAATTTTTCTGGTGTTATAAATAAAAATTTAAAGTATGATATACCAAAGGCTACATTGTGTCCCAAAGTTAGTATACTTGCCATAATAGAAAGTTCAGCTCTAATTGGCATTAGTTTTTTTCTAAGCTTTGATTCTCTACTTAATGCGCCAATAAACATAACTACAATAAACATTGCACTTGCTATCGCACCATTAGCAAATAAATTAAATATGTTTTGCCTTACAAACATAGGAAATTTAAGCATTGTTTTGCTTACAACAATATACACTGTACTAATTGCTATAAGTGTAGATACAATATATAAAGCCTTGCTATGCTTTTTGATAAAATCTTTACCATATATCGCAAATGGTAAGACTAATAATAATGAAATCAATATTAACATTTTTTCTACCTTTCTAGTGTTGATTTATTTTCTTTACTTTCCTATATGCACAATATACCCTGTTACGTAATATACGTAACAGGGTATTTGTTTACTCATCTAAATATCTAAAACAACTACTATTTATAAGTTATCTTTAGCATACCTATCATGTCTTTGAAGTCTGCATCATAGTACATCATGTATTTTCCACTCATTTTCATCTTGGTAGCGTCTAACATCTTCTCACCATCTGATGTCTGAACTTCGAATACAAAATTTGACTCTTCTGACTTGTACTTTTCTTCTAATTC
>PDWI01002933.1_pt1 | contig 25195 bp, 18 predicted proteins | sample 1430891 | NCBI WGS metagenome assembly PDWI01 (sample SAMN01162508, study PRJNA174530) | Oral metagenome, whole genome shotgun sequencing project. | biome: Marine environment; feature: Marine mammal; material: Swab sample of the gingival sulcus; isolation source: swab sample of gingival sulcus...
GCACTGTCTTTAATACCATCTTTATCCGAATCAATCTCACAACCCTTGGTATCGACGGTTGCACCTGCGACAGTTTTCGGACAAGCGTCTTTGCTATTGACCACACTGTCTTTGTCATCATCTAGCTCACAGCCTTTGCCATTGACCTTGGCACCGGCAGGTGTTTTTGGACACTGATCGGCACTGTCTTTAATGCCATCTTTATCTGAGTCGATTTCACAACCCTTGGCATCAACGGTGGCACCCGCGACAGTTTTAGGGCAAGCGTCTTTGCTATTGACCACACTGTCTTTGTCATCGTCTAGCTCACAGCCTTTGGCATTCACCTTGGCGCCGGCGGGTGTTTTCGGACACTGCAACGGTTGCACCCGCGACAGTTTTAGGACAAGCATCTTTGCTATTGACCACACTATCTTTGTCATCGTCTAGCTCACAGCCTTTGGCATTGACCTTGGCCCCGGCGGGTGTTTTCGGACACTGATCCGCGCTGTCTTTCACGCCATCCTTGTCAGAATCAATCTCGCAACCCTTGGCATCAACTGTTGCGCCTGCGATAGTTTCTAGGCAGGCATCTGCACTGTTTGGAATAAAGTCTTTATCACCATCCAGCTCGCAACCAAATGTATTGACCTTGGCATTAGGGACCGTATTTGGGCATGAGTCCTTGCTGTCTAAAACGCCATCTGTATCGGTATCAACTTCACAACCTGTTGCATTTACTTTGATTCCGGCAGGGGTCTTAGGACATTGGTCTTTACTGTCGGCGACACCGTCTTGATCATCATCAACCTCACAGCCAGTTTCTTCGACAGTTACGCCAAATGGTGTATTGGGGCATTGATCCTTGCTATCGACAATGGTGTCTTGATCGGCATCTTGCTCACAGCCCGTGTCATCAACCGCCGTACCTGAAGCCGTATTCGGACATTCGTCAGAACCATCCAGAACACCGTCCTTATCGGAGTCGATCTGGCAGCCTTTGCTATCAACGGTTAAGCCTTTGGGTGTCGCAGGGCAACGATCCATGCGATCAACGACACCGTCCTTATCCGTGTCGATTTCACAGCCACTAGCATCAACTGCCGCGCCAGCAACCGTCTTAGGGCATTTGTCCTTGCTATCTACAACGGTGTCGCCGTCGGTATCAACTTCGCAACCATCGGCAGCGACTACCAAGCCAGACGCCGTTCCGGGGCAACGATCCAGAATCTCAATAACACCATCTTTGTCGGTGTCCAGATCACATCCTTTACTATCGACAATCACACTAGGCGCAGTATCTGCACACTGGTCAGAAGCATTCACAACACCATCAGCATCCTGATCAGCCGTCGCATTGTTGAGAGCCAGTTGCAGTTTTTCATTCTCACTTAATAGGCGGCTTTTGTCGCTCTGTGCGTTTGCCTCAAGGGTGACAAACTGTTGTGTCATGCCATTGAAACCGACAAGCTTCTCTTGCAGGCCCTGACTTTGCATGACCAGTTCGCCAGTGAGTTTCTTCTCCAGACCTTGGCTCCGGGTGGCCAACTCACCCGTGATCTTTTTCTCCAGGTCTTGATTTCTGGCAGCCAACTCACCAGTTAGTTTTTTCTCCAGACTTTGATTACTAGCGGCCAACTCACCGGCCAGCTTTTCTCCCAGAAGTTGATTTCTAGTTGATAATTCACCAGTCAATTTTTCACCCAGAAGCTGACTTCTGGTTGATAATTCACCAGTCAGTCTTTCTTCCAAACCTTGGCGCTGGTTCGCTAGTTGTTCAGCAAGCCGTTTCTCCAGGCTTTGGTTCTGGGCGCTTAGTCGCTCAGCAAACTTTTTTTCCAGATTCTGGTTCTGAGTAGCGAGTTGCCCAGCCAGCTTATTGGTCATGGCATCAAGGCTCGAGAATTGCTTTTCCAGCTCCGCAATACGGGAACGCAGCCTAGTGCGTTCTGCCATGAGTTCTGCAATCTTTTTCTTATCACCGGCAGAAGTCTGAGCCGCAGCGGTTTCCACCTCTTTTAGCTGGGCACGCAGCGCGTCAATCTGCTCCAAGTCGTCATCTGGTAATGGAATATCGACGATATAAAAGGGAGCAGGTGGCATACCCATCAGCGTGGATGGTGCGTAGGATGGTAGGCTCTCAGGAGGGATTTGAAATAGAGCGTCCGGCACCACGGGGAGCATGTTGGGCATTGGCATCAAACTGAAGTAGTTACCCTCGCTCGTCTCCATGTTTGCATCAAGGTTCTGAGTGGATGGTGTTTGAATGACCGGTGTGGTGACAACAACCGAATTTGGGGTTGTCATCGCTTTTTGTGTTTCGGTAGTTGCAGTATCTTTTTTACCACCGTCTTTTACCAAGTCGGCAAAGGCTGGGTGGCCAGTGTAAACCAGCAAGCTAGCGAAGATCAGAGGCCTTATGGTGCTGCGCATCGTTCTAATATCTCCGAGGTTCGTATTCAATAATATTGTTATCATTTACCGCCCAATGACAAGTCACGCCTTGCCGAGGCAATCGTAATTGTAAAGCCGGCGATTACATCCAGAAATGACATGGTGGTCAGAATAAGGAAAACCGAGTTACCAGCCCAGTCACAAACCAGCCATGATACCATAAAACCGATCAGTACAAAGGTGGAGAGTATGTGATCCATAATAGACACACTGGAAGTGCGGGTCGATTTGAACAGTTCAATAAAGAGTGCTACCAACCCAAGTAGTATTACAATAACGGCAACTGTTGGCTTCCACGGTGCTCCCGACGGTAGTGTTATTCCGTCAGGAAAAAACGTATAGCCTAGGTAGGTGGGAAATATACCTATAAAGTACAAAGCATGGTAGCCAAGCAAAAAAAAGCCAAGCAGTGGGAAGAAGCTCAGAACTGGCATTGGTGGTGACTCTTGTTCATAACGAGGGTTGAAGCCGCACGAGCAAGCTCCATGTCATCGACTCCCCGAGTATAGCCCAAACTTTTCTCTACAGGCAGTTTTTCACTGAATAAAATTCCATCCGGGGGCGACATCCCGAAAATCAACGGCAGCTTAAAGTCGAAGAACGGTATTAGTTGTATCTATCGACTGATAGGTGGGAATTCTCAAACGAACAGATCAATTCATACTTAAACCATGATTAACGCGTAGTGCAAGTGGTTAATTTATCGGTGCTTTTCAGTTGTTGCTGGAGGCCGGATAAATATTCAGAAACAACAACTCTATAAAGAGAATATATTATGGAATCTAAGAGCAGAATTAACTATAAGTGGGCCTATTTACCAATACTTTTCAGTTCTGTGGCTGTCTTGAGTACTCAATTAGTGGCTGGGGAATATGAGGAGCAGGGTGCGCGACAAGTGAATAGTGTTAGCCACCAGTATGTGGGGGGCAGGACTCGCGTTGGTGTTAGTGTATCAGATGATGGGGATGCCAGTGCGGATTTGAGTCATGTCTTCTCTGAGACTGAAAACAGCTCGACCAGTGGTGGTCTGTGGGCTGGTTTCGATTTGGAAGGCGATGATAAAGGTGTTGATTCTGGTGGTGTTCGTGTCAATCATAACTGGGTATCACGCAATGGCCAGGGTAATGCTACGCACGTGAATAAAGCGTTTGTCGCTTATGATCGCAATAAAGAAGATGATGAGAAAGTCACTGTGGGTTATGGTCAGGAGCGTGCTAACGGCTTTTGGGAAGCTCATGTCAGCAAGGGCTTGTCTGACAAGCGTTCAGTAATACCAGCGACTGATCATACGGCTGAGGTTTATGAAAAGGCATATGACTGGGGTGTCGGCGGCAGTGTGGGTACGTTTTTAACAGGCTCTAATACCCGAGTCCGTGCTGGCGTTGACCATCAGTGGAGTGAGGATGAGGCAAAGAGTGAAGAAAAAGCGGTGATGACAACTCTGTCTGCCGGTGTCGAAAAATTCTTCCAGAACTCGCCCCATAGTATTGGGCTTGATGTTGCTGCTTCCCGCAAGAAAGGCGGCTATGAAAACGGTGACTCGGATGACACAACGACAACTGCAAGCCTAAGTTATCATTACGACTTTGGTGGTGCGAATATTTACCAGCCTGATCAGCGATACCGTCGTGTCCGTGTTGAGGTTCCAGGTAAGGGTCGTGCTGCGGTATATACGAAAAAGCCGATTTATAAACAGCAACCGATTTATAAGCAACAACCAGTTTACAAGAATCAGCCGATTTACAAGAAACAGCCTATTTATACCCACAAGCAGGTACAGGTGCCAACGGGCGGTCTGGCGAAGGGTACGGTTGAGTTAGAAGGCCAGACATTCTTCAAGTATGGTTCTGCGGTACTTATTCCATCTGCACAGCAGCGTTTGCGTCAGATTGCGGCTGAAATTCGCAAGCACGGCTACAAAGGTAATATTCGCATTACCGGAAATAGCTGCGGCTTGGGTGATCCACGTCTTGATCAGAAGTTATCAGAAGAACGTGCCCATGCTGTGCGAAACTTCCTGATCACACAAGGCTTTAACCCTGCGCATTTAATTGCACGTGGTTTGGGTAAATCACATCCTAAATATCCGAGAACTGCGGATCAGGATTTCAAGAACCGTCGCGTTGACATTGAGTACGTGACTGAGCGTCAGATTAAAGGCGGTGGTGGCTACCGCACTGAAACTCGCCGTGTGCAGAATGGCTTCCGTGATGTTATTGCGGGTTATAAACGAGTACAAGTCGGTACAAAAAATGTTCAGGTTGGTCTCCGCAATGTACAGGTGGGAACCGAGGATATTTTGGTTTCCCAAGGTGCACCGGGTACCCCACGTGTAATCTGGAGAACGGAAGCAATCCCAACCGCTCCGGCATGGATTTCGAGGGCATTGCGTCATAACTTTAGTCATAACCGTAATGTTGATACTTACCGGACGATTGCTGACGGTAGTTATGATGATGGCTCCAACGGATCAGGTAATAACGGTACAACAAATCATGCACCGAATGCGGTTGATGACTACGAGACCATTGAGAAAGGTAACTCAATTACTATTGATGTTATTGGTAACGATAGCGACCCTGATGGCGATAATATCGTCATTAAGAATTACACACCGGGTGAGCATGGCCGAGTAGAGAAAGGAGCTGGTGGCAAACTGATTTATACACCGGACGCTGGGTTCGTTGGTCAGGATTATTTCACTTATATCATCGAAGATACAGCAGGTCTAACCGCTAGGGCGACCGTCTACATTGATGTGAAGCCCTCAAATAATGGTGGCAATGGTTGTGTTGTCGTGTGTATCGAAGCGTTAGATGATAACGTGCGTGTGTACGCTAACACCTCCGAAACCATCGCTGTATTGGATAATGACGAAGGTGTTGACTTACGCATTGTCGAAGTTTCTCAGGGAGGGCATGGTGCTACTGTTACCATTAGTGGTGATAAGGCGATCTACACGCCAAGAGAGGGATTCATTGGTAATGATGTTTTCTCGTACCGTATCAGGGATAGGGAAGGCAATGAGTATGCTGCTAATGTGAGTGTTCATGTGGAAGAACCCAAAGGTTAGGACTTAAGTGGTAATGCTTGGGTAAAAGGTCAGGGATGGTCTTTTTAGCCGCGATTTATTCGCGGCTTTTTTTGTTGGTGTCAAGGTCAAATTGGTCGAGGCCATTCAGTCAGTTGTACCATGTTTAGGGATTGGGTCTTGTAATGGGTAAAGCTTAATTGGCCAGCTAATTTTTTGAAGTAGCTGCAAGCACTGAGAAAAAGTGCCAAACTTAGCGAAAATAATTCCAATATCACAACATGCAGAGGATGATGTCTATGCGCATGGTAAGAGATACAATTAAAAAAGAATACAAACTGACTGAAAGCGCGGCTTGGAAGATACTCGCAGAGCACCATCAGCAATGTAAGCAACTCCACATGCGGGATTTATTTGCATCTGACCCGCAGCGTTTTGAGAAGTATTCGATTCAGCAAGGCAGTCTTCTGTTTGATTATTCCAAAAACCGTATATCAGATGAAACCTTACCATTGCTAATGAGCCTTGCACGACAGTCTGAGTTGGAGGCTTGGCGTGAACGGCTATTCAGTGGTGCAAAAATTAATAACACTGAAGAGCGTGCTGTGCTTCATGTGGCGCTCCGCAACCGTGCTAATGCACCCATCGAATGTGACGGCAAAGACGTAATGCCAGCGGTGAATGTTGAGCTGGATAAAATGCGCCGATTTAGTGAACGTGTTCGCTCCGGTGAGTGGAAGGGGTTTAGCGGCAAAGCAATTACAGATATTGTCAATATCGGTATTGGTGGTTCCGATTTGGGGCCGAACATGATTTGCACTGCATTAAAACCTTATGCGTCAAGCTCGCTGAATGTACACTTCGTTTCCAGCGTTGATGCCATGCAGATTACCCAGACCCTGAGCAATCTGGATGTAGAAACCACTTTATTCATTATCGCATCCAAAACCTTTACAACTCAGGAAACACTGACTAACGCTAATACAGCAAAGGCCTGGTTTCTTAATCAGGCTGGCACCAGTGAAGCCGATATTGCCAAACATTTTGTCGCGGTTTCTACTAATAGTGAAGCGGTCGCCGCGTTCGGTATTGATACCCATAATATGTTTCGTTTCTGGAACTGGGTTGGTGGGCGTTATTCCTTGTGGTCGGCAGTTGGTTTGTCGATTATTTTGTTCATCGGTATGGATAATTATGAGCAACTGCTTGAGGGTGCTCATAGCATGGATCAGCACTTCCGAACGGCACCATTGGAGCAGAATATCCCTGTTGTGATGGCAATGCTTGGCATTTGGTATTACAACTTTTTTGGTGCAGAGTCACAGGCTATTCTGCCTTACGATCATAACTTACGCTTGTTGCCGGCTTATCTTGAGCAGGCCGATATGGAAAGCAATGGCAAGTCAGTGACGCGCGACGGGTATGCGGTTGATTACTCCACTGGTCCGATTGTGTGGGGTGCTGAAGGAATCAATGGCCAGCACGCTTTTTACCAACTAATCCACCAGGGGACGCGAATTATCCCAGCAGATTTTATCGCCTCGGTACAGTCACAGGCGGATTTGCAACACCACACTGATATTCTGGCCTCAAATTTCCTTGCGCAAACTGAGGCCTTGATGCGTGGTCGCTCGCTGGAAGAAACGCAGCAAATACTGAATGGCTTGGGTATTTCAGAAACAGCAGCGGCGACGCGCTTGCCACACATGTATTTTGAGGGCAATCAGCCGACGAACTCCATCGTGATGGATAAACTAACGCCCTATAACCTGGGCAGTCTTGTAGCCGCTTATGAACATAAAATCTTTGTGCAGGGCGTGGTCTGGAATGTAAATTCTTATGATCAGTGGGGGGTTGAGTTAGGTAAACAATTAGCGAAGGATATTCTTCAGGAAATTGAAACGGGTACTAATCGGTTTGAACATGATAGCTCAACCAAAGGCTTGTTAGATTGGTTCAGATCACACCGCTAAACCGCACTTGTTTATTACTGTTTAGTATTCTTAATTTGCCAATGCTGACGAACCGAAATTAAGGTTTGTTGGCAGTAGGCGGCTGTAAATAAGCTGATAAGTTTCGCCAGAGGTTAGGGTGTCGGCAAAACGGCTAACATCCGGTGACACGAACCATAGCCCGATACACAGTGCAATGATTAAGCTGCTGGAGTAGGCGTGACGCGTGTCAACAATTTTAAGTGCAGTTCCAAAAGAGCGTTTAATACGGCGGTTCATAAAATCCACACTGTATAACTCATCCAGTAGCAAATGGATGAGAAAACCGATAAACACCATAAAGCCGATTAACCAAGCAGTAAAATCATCTCTGCCATAAAAATGAAAGCTTATCACCGTGGTCAGCTGCATAAATAAAAACGCAGCAATTACTGAGTGGAGTGCGCCACGATGCACGGTGTAATGGTTAAACAGTTTCCACAGGCCATAGCGGACCGTCAGATAAATGATGATACCGATTACCCAAAGTTCGGAGATGGATAAGACGTTTTCTGCGGAAAGTATCCATAAAAAGGACACAATAATCCCCAATGTCGAGAAGATGATTCGGCTGGGGTATGAATACTTCAGGTCAATATCCGGCAGAATGCCACCGATCGTACCCATTAACATTAACAACATGGCATCTTTAGAATCGACCAAGCCAACCTGCAGGCACAACGTACTGATAAGCCCTGAAGCCACAGCGGCGACACTAATGTGAGTATTGAAGTTGGCCATTTATGGATGCAGCTGTTAATTGTTAGTATTGCTAAGAGCGGCGAGTTTAGCACTTTTTTGTTTTAGTTTTCGTACTTTTCGGGTCATTCCTGCCACATAAAGCATGGGAATGGTGAAGAGTGTCAAAAATGCCGAAAAGCCAACGCCCCAGACAATCGCTGTTGCCACAGGCCCCCAGACCAATGATTTACCCCCAAGCCCGTTAGCCAGTGAAAAGAGACCGGCAATGGTAGTGAGGGTGGTAATGAGTATGGGGATGACACGGCGGCGGGCGGCATAAACCGCGGCATGTATGATGCCCATTCCAGCATAAAAACGATCATTGGCTGCGGAGATCAGGACAATGGCTGCATTAACCGCAATGCCGGTCAATGCGACGATGCCGTATAACGTGTACAAGCTGAGCGGGTTCTGTGTTACCAACAGGCCCAGCACTACGCCGGTAAAAGCCAGCGGCACGGTTGCCAGAATCATCAGAGGCTGGAAGTAACTTTGAAATTGTGTACCCAATATCAAATACATTAAGCCAATCCCAATAAGGAATAGCTGACCGATAGAGTCCAGACTTTCTTCGATATCATCCAACTGACCAGAAAAGTCCAAATCGACTCCCGGATATTGGGTTTGGTATTTTGCCCAGCCTTGTTTTAGCAGGGTGTTGGCCGTGACCGTATCTAGCTGACACTTATCGTAGTCTCGTGGCGTTCCCTTAAACGCTGGCACTAGGCGACATTCCCAGAAGTCTTCTGGCTCAGTGAGCTTAACCAAATCCGCCTCTAGCGTAATGGCCTTCCTAAAGTTGTAATGGCGAATATTGCCCAGTGATATTTTGCGCGTATCATCCACCAGATGACTAAGTGGTATTGAGCCACCCGAGGGCAGTGGAATGCGGAAGCTCAGCAGCTTGTCCAAGTCATCAACCTGTGTAACGTTTGATTTCACCCGAATTTGCAGCTTTTCGCCGTTATTCTGCATTTCTGAAACGACTTCTCCATCAACCAGAAGCCGGATGGTGCGGGCAATCACCGCCGGGTTCAGCCCTGCGCGGCGGATAGCATCGTGCTTCATACGCAGCGTTAATTCCATGCGGCCACGGCTTGCATCATTGCTAATGTCTTTCACGCCTTTGATATTCGCCAAAATACCTGACAGCACCTTGCTTGCGGCAGTAACCTCCTGATAACTGTCACCACGCACTTTCAGGCTGATAGGTTTGCTGGATGGGGGGCCGGATTGCATGGGCAAAAATGAAATGTTTTCTGCGCCGATTACAGAGGTAACATCCTGACGCATGGCATCCACGATTTCCCCCACTTCGCGCATACCTTCCGCTTTAGGTAACAGGCTAACCACGATTTGGCCGTATTGATCACCATTTTTGGGTTCAGTTTCGGTGAACATTAAGCCAGCATAAGACGCCACAGAACGGGCATCACCGGGCTGTAAATGTTTTTTAACCTGTTGTTCAACTTCCAGCACTTTTTTAAGTGTGTCGCTCAGCGGCGTGGTCGCACTCATTTCCACATTGATAAAAAACAGGCGAAGTGAATCACTGGCAAAGAAATCGACTTTAATTAATCCGGCGGATAGTACGCCAACAGCACTGAAAAAGGATAACAGGATGGCCGCAAATGTGAGTTTTGGCCAGTGCAGCGCTTTGATGAGCAGTCTGGAGTATTTAAGTTGAATCCAGTGAATTGCTGATTTTCGCCAGCGTTGAATGCGTGATTTTTTGGCAAAAGTAATTTTTGCCGCACTGATATGCGAGGGCAACATCCAAAAGGCTTCCACCAGGCTGATGGCTAAGGCAATAGTCACAACCATTGGAATTACTTTCATAAATTTACCCAGAATGCCGGGGAGCAGCATGAGCGGTAAAAAAGCTGCGATGGTGGTGAGCACAGCGGTGGTAACTGGCAGTGCCACTTCACGCATTGCATCAAGAGTGGCATCAAGTGTTTTCATACCACGTTGTAAGCGGTAGTAAATGGCCTCAACCACTACCACGGCATCATCCACCAGCATGCCCAATACAATGACCACACCTAATAACACGGTGACATTCAGCGTTTCGCCAGTCGCTGACAACACCCAAAACGTCAGTGCTAGGATAAACGGAATACCAATTGCGGTCAGTATGGCGATTTGTGTTCCCAAAAATAGCCAAGCGACCACTAACACTAATATCAAGCCGATTAAAGCGTTGCTTTGCATGATGTTGATGGCTTTTTTAGTCGTTAGTGTTTGGTCATCAATTAGTCTGAATTGAATGCCAGTGGTGGTATTGATTTTGTTTTGTTGCGCTACCCAGACGTTTAATCGGTCAATTAACTCAATGACATTGGCGTTATCCTGTTTCATTACTGACAGAATGATGGCTGGTTTGCCGTCCACTCTGGCATCTTGTACCGCTCTCTTGCGGGTGCGTTGTATGGTAGCGACACTTGCCAGATTAATTTCACCTTTCAGTGCAGGCAAGGGCAGTGTGTTGACTTGTGCCGGATCAGCCGTCTTTCCAATCAACCTGACCAGCCATCTCTCCCTGCCAACATTTAGGTTGCCAGCCGCCATGTCCTGAAACCAAAGCTGTATGGTGTCGGCCAGTTGTCCGGGGAGCAGGCCATGCGCTTCCAGTGCCTGTGGGTCGAAGTTGATTTGTAACTCAGGATCATCTAACGCGATGGTATCGACCCGATCCACACCCGACATCTGGTCAATGCTCAGTGATGCATTATATGCTGACTTACGCAATTGCTCATTATCAGCCAGTGCTGTTACCGCAATCATTGCCGCTGGAAATGCGTTGCCTGTTGTTATTTCGACAAGCTGGGGGTTAATGGCTTCATCGGGTAACTGGTTTTGCACGCTTTGTAATTTACGCCGTAATTCACTTAAGCGTTTGTCATAAATGTCAGACTCCAAGTCTTCAAAGCGAACCAGGATACTGGATGCATCTTCACGGCTATTACTGGATACGAAGTTTATGTCTGCAATGCCATTAATTGCATCTTCGATGGGATCAGTAATGCGATTTTCCACGTCTTCGGCAGAAGCCCCGGGCAGTATGGTGATGATACTGATCCAGTTAAAGTTGATACTAGGATCTTGCTGGCGCGGCATACTCTGATAGGACAAATAGCCAATGGTCAGTATTAGAATAAACGTCAGATTGGCGAGTACATGATTTTGTAAAAGTGAACGATACATTATTTTGTCGTCACTGCTTGGCCATCCTGCACAGAATAGCGATTAACAATAATAATTCTTGACGACGTGGGCAGGTTGATTTCGGCGGGTTGTCCTTCGCGTGCAGTGGGAAGCGGGTGGAACCTGGCTTTGCCATCAATTTCCAGCATAACCCCCAGTTTATGATCACGCTGAACCAAAAATTCAGGCGGGATTTTATGGCGGTCATCACGCCACTTTAAACGGCCATTGAGTCCCGCAATCACGGAGTCATTTACTGGTATGTTCAGGCGTACGCGCAAGGTATTGCTGCTGGCATTAAGCTGCCGGATGACGCTTCGTATGGTCACTGGTTGTGAGGTGGTTGCAGTAGTGAATCGTATATTGGGGCTGTTGCGGATTTTAATTAACTCGTTGGATGAAAGCTCTGCTTCAACTTCTAACTTACCTGTCTGCAATAGCTGTACCAACGGTGTGCCCGGAGTAATCAACTGCCCCTGCTGGACATATTTGGCTGTCACTTGCCCACTAAAGGGTGCGTAAATTTTGCATTTGGAAATGGCTAAATCTGCGGCTTCCACGTTGGTCTGCTTGAGCTCTATATCGGCTGCACTGATAGACAAGTCAGATTGTGCCTTATCGTAACTTTCCCGTGCTAAAGCACCTCGGCGCAGCAGGCGTTGATGTCTGGCATATTGTTTTCTTGCAAAATCACGCTGCGTTTTGCTGAGTTTTAATGCGGCTAATGCTTGCTTTCGTTGATTGACATAGCTTCGGCAGTCCAGCTCTACCAGCAGTTTGCCTTTTTGTATTTGGTCACCCACTTCCGCACGAATTTTTATGGCACGCCCCTGAATCTCCGCACTAATACTACTGTTATTAAGGCTAACAATAGTGGCGGGTGCCGAGTATTCGCTCTCCACTTCCAGCTCGGAAAGGGTTTGCGTGGTGACGCGCAGCGCTGGAGCTTTCGTGGATTTGCCTGGCTGATTGCTATCGGAGGCCGCAGCACCGCCCATTATCAGTGCTGTAGTTAGTGTTATTTTCCCCAATGTGATGGCTGCTATTTTTATAATCCGTCGCATTTGTTGATACCACCTGACGTTAGTCCTCTGTGGCAAGCATTGGCTATGCTCTGGCAGATGTCAATGATAATCGGGAAAGCTGTTGTTGATCAGGGGTTTGAACGGGTGCTGATTACACCGGGAGGGTAACTCAGTGGAGGCTGCGGAGGTACAGGCTTTAGCGTACTGGTTGGCGCGTCGGATATAAGTATAGAGCTTGGAAGCTGGTTGTGGCGCTCATAGTCACGTTTAAACATACGGTATATCAGCAGCATAACGATGGCATAAAAAACGCAGGCAACCATGCCAACCCAGCAGTAAAAGCCCAAGCCACGGGATAGTATCTGGATAGTATTTCCAAGGGTATCTGTCGGGATTTCCTGAAATAAGAAGGCTTGCGACATGGCAATAAGCGCCAGAATACTACACAGAAGCGCCCACCACGGATGACGGCGCATCAGCAGTAAGGCCATTAACGTGAGCGGATTGGCGTACCAGGCAAATTGAAAAATAAGAAAACCTAACCAGCCGGTAACAAAAATCCAATACCCACGGATGGCCTGTTCGGTGGTGACATAGACAGTATCAACCATCGCAACACAAAATAACGCCGCTGCAGTAAGCAAGAATAAGATGGATAGTCCACGAAATACGGATGATTTAAGGTCTCTCATAGTTTCTCTTTTCAATGCTTCTCTGGAGGGCTGATAGCGGAGGATGGACTCCACAATACCGCAACAGCATGTTGCATCGTTTTCAGAGCATGCTGTTTTCCCGACAACCCCAGCACTTTACAACAGTATGTCCAATCACGGTGTTGTAGTACACGCATCACCAATAATATCGCACCACGTTTGTCTATACGGCTATGTCCACCGGCTAAAGCACTTGGTAGCCAACGCAGTAGGGCGGACATGGCCAAATCATAACCGCATACACCATCGGCAAATCGCTCAATATCCCGTTGCTCCTGAAGTGATAGCGTAAAATCTGGATCACAAGGCACACTCGCCAGCAACGCCACTACAACATCCGGTTCGAGGCTACTCAGTGCGTCTGCAAGTTGCGCTAAAAAATGTCGCCGGAACGCTGTTTGACAGTCTACTAGCAACGCATCACCTTCGGGGGTAAGTGGGTGAAGCATCACCGCAGAGTGGTAGCCGCTGCTGGCCTCTCGCCTCAGACCTAAGTGCGCGATGTGGTAGTCCGACTGCCGCCAGAATTTTAGCAAACTTGTGCTGAGTCCGAAACTACTTGATAAATAATCAGCCGTAGATTGTTGTTGAATAAGGCGTAGTAGGTGCTGGCCCACATGATGCCTTTGGCAGTGAGGGTGTACTGCAATACGCATAATCCGGTCAGTTTTTAGGGTGGCCGCTTCAGCGACCCCTAGTTGGAATGTGAGGATTTGCGGCACAAGATGACCCTTGGGGCGTCGCCGTCCTTGATAAATATCCTCGCTCAGTGTGTGTGGTAGGTTACCTTCGTGGCTGACAATCGTGGTGGCAATGACTTGATCCGCTTTTAGCAATACGTGAGTGTTGATGTTGGGGCTGTCTAATAGGTGCAGTAAATCAGAAGGACGGGTTTGGTAATGGGCAATTACCAATAAGCCAAACAGTTGTCTGAGTAGGCTTTCATCATTGATTAGTTCCTTGCCAGATATGACTCGGTGTTCGAGCAGGTGAGGCTTGGTGCCTTGCAATCCAGTGATGGTGGCTGGCTCTGCATCCAGCAACAGCATGTCATTGAACAGTTGCTCCAAAGGGTCGCCGACACCCCAGCGGGTTGGAGAGGTTAGTGTCAGGGCGCGCCACTGTGGTGTGATACTGTCCAGCTGGTGCTGAAAGCGAATCGCAAAGCCTTTGCCATTGCCCTCATAGCCTTGCAGTGTGGTAGAAAATACCATGCGTGAATAATGGCGTAGTAATCGGCCAAGCAAGGGAACCGGAATTGCGCCGGCCTCATCAATCATTACTATGTCGGCTGCCGGCTGTTGTCGGACTAATTCATCTGGTGACAGATAATGTACACCGGCTTCATTCGTGACCAGCTGTAATAGTGGTTGTACTGTTGCCTGGGCAGGTGCGCAGATAATAATTTGTTTCAGCCCTAATTGCAGTAAAGCCTTAGCCGCAAAGCCAAGTGCTGTCGATTTCCCACGACCTCTGTCTGCGGTTAGGACTAGGGGTCGGTTGCGATGTCCTTTGGCGACTCTAATGATTACATCCACAACCTGTTGTTGTTCTACGCTGAGCATTATTTCAGGTGATGCGTCTGCTCTGGTTGGCAGGGAAGGGGCATTGGGTGTGGCAGTGTGTTTAAAAGGCGAAAACGTTAAATCAGCATGACTGCATGACAAGAGCGGAACGTTATGCTGTGCCAATAAGGTCAGTAGCCGCGTTAAAAAATGGGCATGGGGATAATTGCTGCAAGGGAGCGTGGGTAACAGCAGAATTAGGCGACCACCGCCGACAATGGTTCCACTTATAACACCGAGTGCATTGGCATCAAAATGATCAGTGGCATCGAAGATAACTTCTGTATGCTCTTGTCCCAGCTGAGTGGCAACTTGTTTGTAGTGGATAAAGGGGATGTTGTGTCGGCTGGTGCGGCTTACCAGCACGGCTTTACGGCCTTGCAGTATCGCTTCACATCGTGCGATGCAATCAGAGCGTTGACCACTGAGAACAAGGAGGGTACGGTGTTGGGTGTTCATTGCTTAATTAAACGGCATAATTGGCTGGTTGATAATAGATTTGTTGGTCAGATAGCGTAAATTACCACGTTTGGAGCCATCATGTCGGAACAGCATATAATTTAGCTGACACCACTGCTTTCAAGTACTCTTTCTGTGGTTTCCGGTATTGTTTTGTAAGGAATATCCTCAATGTTTCGTTTGTTTTTACTGTTTGTTCTGCTGGCAGTCAGCTTATATGCCGTAAGATTGTGGCGCAGCGGCCGCCTCACGCGTACTACGCGCACACTTGAGCGCGATAATCCTAATAAAAAAATGGTGCCATGCGAAAAGTGTGGGCTGCATGTACCAGAGAACGAAGCAATAAGAATAGGGGATAGTATCTTTTGCAGTCTAGAGCACGCCAAGCCTCCCGGCTAACTCCAGGTTATAAACCAAGCATTTCGGCATTTGCCCTGAACCAAAATCCCTGGAGTCCCATCCAGCTTTATAGCATCTATCGGTTGATACTGATTGGTGCTCTGCAATTATTGACTCTAACTGGCAACATGCCCATGCAACTGGGGAGTTTTGATCCAAAGCTATTTGAGAGTGTGCTGAATAGTTTTACGGTGATCTCGGTGTTAACGATATTCAGTGCCCATTTCCGTTGGCCGTCCTATATGGTGCAAGTGTATTTGCACCCGGTGATGGACATTATTTTCTTATTGTTGCTGATTTTTGCCAGCGGTGGCTTACATGCTGGCATGGGGATTTTGTTGGGGCTGCCAATCATCTTGCAGAATGTATTGCGCCCCGGTCAGGTCGCTCTGATGCTGGCAGCAATGGCGATTACCTGTTTGCTGGGGATAGAAGTCTACATGCAGCAGGAGGTCACGCGTGATGCCTCTGATTTATCCTATACCGGCATTCTGACGCTATTTATCTTTGCTGCCTCATGGATATTGGGCAAGTGGTTTGAAAAAGCTTCATTGATGGCGGAATTAGCCAATCGTCGTGGCGTGGATTTGGCTAATTTGTCTCAGTTGAATCAATCCATTTTAGATCAGTTACAAACGGGTATTTTGGTTGTTGAGCAAAACGGCGTGATCCGTCACATGAACCCAACGGCGTGGGATATGTTGGGGCGACCCGCAGACTGGCGCAGCAAACCCTTGCGTGACTTTGCTCCTGAGTTAAACGCCTATTTCAAACATTGGGTTGCAAAAGTTTGCCCAAAAGTTGTGAGCTATGACATTAAGCATTGGCGAACTACGGAGTTAAGTTTTCGCATGTCACAGTTAGGCACACGCTCCAGTGGCGCGGCGCTCATTTATCTGGAAGACACCAGCGCACAAAGAGAGAAGCAACAAGGGGTAAAAATGGCTTCACTAGGCCAGCTAACAGCAAATATTGCCCATGAGATTCGTAATCCCCTGGGAGCAATTAGCCATGCCGCGCAGTTGTTATCGGAGTCTCCTGAGCTGACCAAGCCAGATCAGCGAATGGTACAGATTATTCGAGAAAATTCTGTGCGGATGAATACCACGATTGAGAGCGTATTGAATTTGTCCCGTAAGCGAGAAGCGAAGCGTGAAAATATTTCGCTGGGGGCTTGGTTGCATAAATTCCGTGAGGACTTTGTGCGCCAGTCCTCTCTGAATATGCGGCAAGTGAATCTGTTTGTTGAGCCATCGGATGCAGAAATTCAGTTCGACCCGAACCATTTCGATCAGATTATGTGGAACCTGTGCCGCAATGCTGAAAAATACGCGCATGAAAATCCGGCAGACCTGCAACTGGAAATTCAATGTATGCAGCCCGTACATACGCGTGATTTGATTCTCAGCGTGATGGACAATGGCGTGGGGATTGGTGAAGCTGCGCAGGAGCGTTTGTTTGAGCCGTTTTATACCACGAGCACAAAAGGAACCGGTTTGGGGCTATTCATGGCGAGGGAGTTATGTCTGAGTAATGGCGCCAATTTGGAATATGTTCAGCTTAATGGCAGGGGAAGTTGTTTTAGAATCATCTTCGCACACCGCAAGAGCCACTAGTAATAATAAAAAATATCAGGGAAATATTTTATGGCACAGCAAAAAGTATTAGTCATTGATGATGAGCCAGATATTCGTGAATTGCTGGAGATTACTTTATTGCGAATGGGCTTGGATACAGCGACTGCCGGATCAGTAAAAGAGGCGTTACTAACCATTCAGTCATTCCAACCCGATTTATGTCTGACGGATATGAAGTTACCGGATGGCACGGGGCTGGATATTGTGCGATACATCCAGCGCGAGTATGCCCATATTCCGGTAGCGGTGATTACAGCATTTGGCAGCATGGAATCTGCCGTTGAAGCTTTAAAAGCAGGCGCTTATGATTTTGTTTCCAAGCCGGTTGATTTGAGCAAATTGCGAGACTTGGTGCAAACCGCACTGATGCTTTCCGGTCAGGCAGAGACCGCCTCAGGCAGCAAAACAAAGCCTGCTCAGGGGAAGGTGCAGAAGAGCTCAATTATTGGTGAGTCCGCGGCGATGCAGCGCCTGAACGCCACGATTGCAAAGTTGGCACGGAGTCAGGCTCCAGTGTTTATTCATGGTGAATCAGGCAGTGGTAAAGAGTTGGTCGCTAATGAAATCCACAGGCTTAGTCCAAGAGCGAGTGGCAGCTTTATCCCTGTTAACTGTGGTGCGATTCCTGAGAACCTAATGGAAAGTGAGTTTTTTGGTCATAAAAAGGGGAGTTTCACCGGCGCGGTTGAAGATAAAAAAGGTCTGTTTCAGGCTGCCCACAAAGGCACATTGTTTCTGGATGAAGTGGCTGATTTACCGTTAGGTATGCAAGTAAAACTATTGCGTGCCATCCAGGAAAAAGCCATCAAACCCGTTGGCGGTACTGAGGAGCTGGGGGTTGATATTCGGATTCTTAGCGCGACCCACAAAGATTTGGAAAAGGAAGTTGATAATGGTAATTTCCGGCAGGATTTATATTATCGTCTGAATGTCATTAAGCTGGATGTGCCACCATTACGTGAGCGGGGTGGCGATATTGCGTTGCTGGCGAATTTTTTCCTGCAACTCATTGCAGAACGCTGGCAGTTGGACGACATTCATCTTTCCTCTGCAGCGGTGGATGCGTTGAATCAATATCCTTTCCCCGGCAATGTACGAGAGCTTGAGAACATCCTCGAACGTGCCTCCACACTTTGCGAAGATAACGTGATTCAACCCGATGATTTGCAGTTGCCGGATGTGAATCCAGTGGTTAAAACCGCAGAAGTGATGCAATCCAGAATTACCGCACATCCGGCTTGGCAATCAGGAGTGGCGGATGAGAAAACGCAGATTCTTGAAGCACTTGAACAGACTCGCTGGAACCGGACAGCAGCCGCGAAACAATTAGGTATGACGTTCCGTCAGCTGCGTTATCGTATCAAGAAATACGAGTTGGACGAGGTCGATTAGCGGCACTTGGTCAAACCCTCGTTATATATAGCCCTGATTTTTACACTTGTCTTTTGCTGAGGCTTACGGTAGCTTGAGCGCTCGTAAAATCATTAACGCCTCCTGCATGGAGCGCACTACAGGGCCCCTGAATGACATCACCCGTATTATCTGTCACTGATATTAAAAAACGATTTGGTGAGCTGGAAGTTTTACACGGACTTTCATTGGAAGCGCATACCGGCGATGTAATCTCATTGATTGGCTCGTCCGGCTCTGGTAAATCGACCTTTCTGCGTTGCATTAATCTGCTGGAAGTACCCGAACACGGCGATATTAGTCTTTCCGGTGAACACATTAAGTTCAAGTCCGATGGTCATGGTGGCCGCGTACCGGCTGATACTAAACAAGTACAACGCCTACGCACTCACATTGGCATGGTGTTTCAGCAGTTCAATCTCTGGTCTCATATGACCATTTTACAGAATGTCATGGAAGCCCCTGTGCGAGTTCAGGGTGTGTCCAAGGCAGAGGCCAAGGACATCGCAATGGTTTTTTTGGAAAAGGTGGGTATTGCCAATAAAAGTGACACCTATCCCGCTTTTTTATCCGGAGGGCAGCAGCAGCGTGTTGCCATTGCCCGTGCGCTGGCCATGCGGCCGGATGCGATTTTGTTCGATGAACCGACTTCGGCACTGGACCCTGAGCTAGTAGGTGAGGTGTTAGGTGTGATGCGGCAACTCGCAGAAGAAGGCACAACCATGATTGTCGTTACCCATGAAATGGCTTTCGCCCGTGATGTGTGCAATAAAGCCATTTTTTTGCATCAGGGTCTGATCGAAGAGCAGGGGCATCCGTCCGAGATGTTTAGTAATCCGCGCTCTGAACGACTAAAACAATTTCTATCGAATACAGCGAGTTAAGCCCAATCGCATGTGTCAAAAAAACTTGTATCTATGGGCACCAACGGAGGAATAACATCCTATGAAGAAGATTTTATTACCAATTGCAGCAGCAATGATTGCATTCACCAGTTCGACGATGGCAGCCGATAAAGTTCGTATTGGTACTGAGGGAGCTTATGCGCCTTGGAACTTTATGGATGACAAGGGCAAGCTGGCTGGCTTTGAAATTGAGCTGGGTACATCGCTTTGTGAGCGTGCAAAGCTGGAGTGTGAGTTCGTCGTTAATGAGTGGGATTCCATTATTCCAAACATGGTGGCGGGCAACTATGACATGATTATGGCTGGCATGTCGGTGACGGATGAGCGGAAGAAAAGCATCGCATTTAGTGATGAATATTATCCGGTTGATCCATCACGTTATGTTGCGGTAAAGGGCGGTGAGTTTGATTTTGACAACTTAAAGGACCAGAAGATTGGTGTTCAAGGCGGCACGGTTCAGGCAGCTTATGCCGAGGAAAATTTCAAGGAAAACAACACCATCAAGTCTTACGAAAAGCCAGATCAGGCGGTGGCAGACTTGGCCGCGGGCAACATTGATATCTTGTTAGCAGATGGCGGTTTCCTTGATCCAATCGTCAAGGGCTCCGGTGGTCATATCGTGTTTGTTGGTTCAGGTGTGAACATCGGTGGTGGTATTGCGATTGGTTTGCGCAAGAAAGACACTGAGCTGACAGAAAAGATGAACGCAGCACTGGCTGAAGCCAAGAAGGATGGCACGGTGGATAAGTTGATTAGCAAGTTTTTTGATGGCAAAGGGCCATTCTATTCTGGCGAGTAATTGCTAGTTGGCTCAATGTGGCACTCCTGATTACAGGCGGTGCCGCTTGTGGTTTTGATGTTGCGGAAATAGGGTATTTATGATCGAGTCGATCATCGATTTAGTGGTAGGGCTGCTGGGTGAGGACTGGCGGGATGGCTTGGAGTACATCACCAACGGCAAACACATGGCGTGGTATGCCAGTCTCAAATTTACCCTGATAGCAGCCGTTGCGGGTGCGTTTTTTGCCATCTTTTTTGGTTTGTTGGGCGCGGCATTAAAGCAATCAAAGTTCACACCATTTCGCTGGATTGGCACCTTGTATGTGAATATCGTGCGAGGCGTACCGGATGTCTTGTTCTTTTTATTCTTTCCGTTAGCTTTCGAGCAAACGGTTGAGTATTTTTTCTCTCGTACACGCTGTACTGCCGAAGAGTTGGCCAGTTCTGTGGGGACTTGGCCGCCCTGTGATGCGGCGCAGTGGTATTTGGGAACAAATGATTATCTGATATTAGCCTGTGTTTCGCTGGGGATTGTTTACGGCGCCTTTGCCGCTAACGTGATTCATGGCGCCATGATGGCGGTGCCCCGGGGGCAATTAGAAGCTGCACATGCCTATGGCTTTAGTGGCAAACAAGTGTTCTGGCGATTTAAAGTACGTCAAATGTGGGTGTATGCACTGCCCGGTTTGTCCAACGTCTGGATGCTATTGCTAAAAGCCACCTCATTACTCTCATTGCTGCAAATTGCCGATATCGTACTCTGGGCTGATCGTCTTGGTGCGCCCAACTACTTACCCATGGCCGGTTTGGTACATCCTGATTGGCGTTGGAAATACTACTTGGCTTTGTTTGTCCTTTATATCTTAATGTCAATGATTTCAGAGTACGTGTTCCGTGCCCTGCAACGCCGTGCGAGTCGCGGAATGGTTATGGTGAGCTAATATGGATTGGTTACTTAACAACGCCATTGTGCAGGACATCATTACGCTGGCGCGTCCATCGTTGTTTAATCTGTACTTTGCGCTGGCGTCGATACCCATTGGCTTTCCATTCGCAATGTTGCTGGCGCTGGGGAAAAACTCCAGTAACCGCCTGATTTCATGGCTGTCCAACGCGTATATTTATGCCTTTCGTGGCTCGCCGCTGTTTATTCAGTTCTTCATGTTCTACAGCCTTGCCTTGTCGATGAATCTCACAGTGTGGAAGCCACTGGGGATTGATGAGATTGTTTTACACCCTTTGTTCTTGGGGCCATTGGTATTGGTGCTGAACACCAGTGCTTATACCGCTGAAATTTTCTATGGTGCGCTGAAAACGGTGCCAAAAGGAGAGCTTGAAGCAGCACGGGCGATGGGTATGAGTAAATGGCAGGAGTTTTGGTCAGTGAAGTGGCCTAACACTATTCGCCTGGCATGGCCTGCCTATACCAATGAAGTGGTTTTTCTGTTTCATGCAACGGTGCTCGTGTATTTCACTTTGCCTGTTATTGATGAGCAAAAAGACATTATGAATAAAGCCGGTGAGTTGTTTGAGAAAGACTTCAATGTGTTCTTGCACTTCTCGGTGGCTGCGCTGTATTTTGTGGCGCTTTCCATGCTGATTTTCTTTGTATTTGGCTTGGTGCAAAAGTACCTGACACGTCACTTGAGAACAGAAGACACCCCCAAGTTTCGCTTTCGTCCAAAATATCTTAGGTAAGATACAAACCTCGCTACTATCATCTGCCTGACTCAGGCGTACCGAACCTACCAAAAGCTACTGAGCACAGCTTACACGACAAAAGCTGTACTCAGTGGGCAGGTCAGAAGCAGTGATGAGGTTTAGAGCATAGCGATTTAGCCACGTCTGCGACGACGTTCCTTACGTGGTGCGCCTGCGCCACCAGAAACCGCGCCATCCATCACGCCCATCTCGCCACGATGCTGTGCTTTAGCGCCGCTTGAGACCTCACCCAGACGTGCCTCAATTTCCTCAATAGTCGGCTTTTCACCTTTAATGTGATTGTCCAGTGCTTCACGCATGACACGAATGTGCTCTGGCGTTGTTCCACAGCAGCCACCAATAATTTTGGCACCAGAATCAATCGCCATACGCACATACTCTGCCATGATTTCTGGTGTACCGTTGTAATGGATTTTTCCATCTACATACTCAGGAATCCCACAGTTGGCCTTGGCAACGTAGATATTTTCCTCATTATCCGAGGCATCACCCATGTTCAGAATGGCAGCTACCAGCTCCGAAGCACCGACACCGCAGTTAGAGCCACAGGCTGTGGGGGCATTTTCTGAAGTTTCATATAACTTCACCAAGTCCGCAGGTGTCACGCCCATCATGGAACGACCATTGCTATCAAAACTAATGGTACAAACGGTCGGCAAGCCCGTGGTCGCCGTACCCGCCAATGCTGCCTCAACTTCCTCAACAGAAGACATGGTTTCGATCCACAAAATATCGGCCCCACCTTCCGCTAATGCCTGTGCTTGTTCGGTAAATGCGGCGATAGCAGTTTCCTTGGTAAGTGCTCCCATTGGTTCCATCAGTTCGCCTGTTGGCCCCATAGAGCCTGCGACCAAGACGGTATGGTCAGCGGCATCTGCGCATTCGCGTGCAATTTTTGCACCGGCATGGTTTAATTCCGTCACACGATCCTGAGCATCATGTAGTTGTAAGCGGAAACGAGTGCCACCGAATGTATTGGTAAGCACAATGTCCGATCCCGCCTCGATAAAACTATTGTAATTGGCAGCAACCCGGTCAGGGTGGTCTACATTCCAAAGTTCCGGGGAGTCGCCGGTTTGTAGCCCCATTGCGAATAAATTAGTGCCCGTTGCACCATCGGCCAGTAAATATGGACGGGTTTTCAGTAACTCCCGAAGACAGTTAGACATGGTTTGCTCCTTAAACGTATTGTGTACGCCCAACGTGGGCATGAACTAATAGGGTGAAAGTCCTCTGCTGGAAATCACCGCTAGAACCCCGTGCTGGTAGTATGGCGTCAATAACTAGCGAATGGCAACTGCAAAATTGCGAGGTTTTTTGGCAAGGAAGCCGGACACAAAACCGCGAGCGGCTAAGCATTTGGCCGTGGAAAAGACCACTCCACAGCCGGAAACATCGGACAGCGAATACGATCTGACAATTCCTGCCTGATACTGTCTGTCAGCCTAAGTTCTGTCTTTTGCATCGACACACTTGAAGTGCTGGATAATTTTCTGGCTCAAATCACGAAGCGGCATCCCATTTTTGTGCTTCAAGAAACACCTTATCCAAATTGAATTCATGGATTAAATCTTCTGGAATACCGTTTTCTGTGGGTGGTTTTTCAAAGTCAATTTCGTATTCTTTCCAGTCTTTTTTATTGGCTGTACCGACTACACCATTACCCAGGTCGCTATATTTTAGTTCAAAATTAAAATGCCGGGTGTTAGCGGCATATTGTAAGGCGGTGACGGGTACTCCATATATGCTTTCAAAGCTAATGAGTAGCTGATTGGGTTCGATTTTGCTGGCGTTAATTTCTGTGTAATCACCACAACCCCAGTTATCATCCCGCCATTTTCTCCAGGCTGGTTTTTCGCCTGAATAGCTGTTGCTGACTTGTTTGGCTAATTCGTCCGGCATGGGGCGCAAATAATCCAGCAGGCCGATGGGGGGGAGGGCGTTTGCTGATGTTGTTAAATAGTGCTTTTAATTTTCCGACCAGACCTTTTGATTGACTGCTGGTGTCCATTGCCAAAATATCGTTGATGAACGCTTCGTCTTCAGTCGTGATTTTAAGTTTGCATTCACAGAAGCTTGCCATTGTTTAACCCAGATTTACTTATTAATAACCATCAATCCAATAGATTGAATTAGTGATATATTTAGTCATATTCTCTAACCCAATATATGGTGTCTTTTATCTGGATAGATTTCTTTTTATCCTTACTTGGGAAGTGAAATAGCTCTCGATGTACCCAGCCGTTATCATGGTGTAACTCGATGGTGTAGCCGTCTATATAATAGGTGCCGGTGTTTTTGTTGCCATCTTTGCGTTTGTGAGATGCACCGCCTCCGAAATTATTGCCAATGGCCACTGAGTTGGCTGTTGACCCTGTTTTATCACTTTCGCTGACAGTACCTAGATAAGGTATTGTGCCGTCCATGTCTTGTGCACGCAGGTCATTCTGACGCATTGTGAAATTATAGATTTCAAATCTCCCATTCGGCATAAGTTTATAATAGCCTTGGTGAGAACCAAAAAATTGGCTGCCGGAAAATGTCCAGAAGGTATTATTCAGGCGTTCCCCTTTTTTTCCGGGCAAGGCTTTCTGTGCTTTTTTTAACAGTTTCCATTGCTTGGTTTTTAAATTTTGGATGTAATATTTTCCTCCCTTCTTTTTCCAGCGTGTCCATTTGGGGTATTTGCTATAAGCAGGTCCTTCTAATATTTTAGACATCTTTACGTTTAAATCCTGGATAGGAATTTTACAATCCCCATAGGCTGTTCCATCTTTAAAAAGTAAGTAGGTGTCTGAGTCGAGGCGACCTCTAATCATATTTAAGTTGGTATTGACTAATACAGCTTCCAAAGACGAAGGATTCAACCCTTTGTTAGGCTGTGTTCTGATATGACTTGATAAATATTGCCTATATTTTTTACCCGACATTTTTTTGAATTCTTCGGGGCTAACCAGGTCTTTCGGATCAGTGTTATGGAATCGTTTTTTGGTATTATTTGACCTTGATGTATGTGTCTGCATCGCCATTAATTTCTTTTCAGCATCGGGCTTCAATTCTCCAATTTTAAGGCCGTAATTCATCAATAATTCAGCATCTAATGAACAAATCATTTGCAAGATATAGGAAGTGCCACCTGAAAAAGTTCCAGTTGAATATCCTATTATAAATTTCTTG
>PDWI01006744.1_pt1 | contig 25194 bp, 16 predicted proteins | sample 1430891 | NCBI WGS metagenome assembly PDWI01 (sample SAMN01162508, study PRJNA174530) | Oral metagenome, whole genome shotgun sequencing project. | biome: Marine environment; feature: Marine mammal; material: Swab sample of the gingival sulcus; isolation source: swab sample of gingival sulcus...
CCAATGGATTTGCAGTATTGGGCTACCCGATATTGAGGAATTTGTACTGCTTCACTACGATAAAACTAAAAAAAACGTTACCGAGCATAAGGCAAATCCCTTAAGCGTGGAAGAAGCAAGCGAAAAATTGCAAAAAGCGATAGAATATTTTGATTTTGGCAATGAAAAATTACTACCGTTTCACAGTGCCGGAAGCCAAGCCTATCTCAATACGATAAAGAAAAAAACAAGAAAAGCTGCCTATGATAGGTTCCTTGATACCTTAAGAAAAGATGATTACGACCTATATGTGACAAAAGCCTTAAGAGAGAATCTGTTTGATCAATACTATTTGGATGAAGATAGGGATTTGATTTTGGAAGTAGGGGATTTGATTTTGGGGTAAATATTGAATACTCGGGTTAAATTTATAAGTGGAATTCCCAAAGCAGAACTTCACATACATCTTGAAGGTTCCATCAGACCTGAAATGATGTTTACCTTGGTAGATAGGAATGATATAAAATTGAAATACAAGAATATAGACGAATTAAAAAACGCCTATAATTTCAAAGACCTTAGAGACTTCCTTACCATATACACACAAGGGACCAAGGTACTCAAAACTGCCCAAGATTTTTACGACCTTCTTTTACTCTATCTCATAGTCTAAATGGTACTAGACTAGGGTTCTATTTTCCAATTATTATTTTATCCACTAACTTTTTACCGGATGTTAAATCGTTTATTTCTAATAAGTATGTTCCATAAGAAATTGAACTTATATCAATAAATCGTTTATTTTTAAATGAGAATATTTGCATACCACTAAGGTTAAAAAGTGATACTCTGAACGATAATTGATCTTCAACTTGTATATACAATTTATCTGATACCGGATTAGGGTAAAATTTTATTTTCGAATTAGATAGTTCGTAGATAGCGGTTGTAAAATCCATTCCATCACAATTTTCATCTATTCCATTATCCGGTATTTCTTCTGCATTGGGGTTAATAGCGGGATTGTTGTCGTCGCAATCATTTTCAAGCAAAAATCCATCTTGATCTAAATCGTCATCAAGTGTCAAGGTATCACAGTCATCATCAATTCCATTGTATGGTATTTCTTCTGTATTGGGATTAATAGCAGGATTGTTGTCGTCGCAATCATTTTCAAGCAAAAACCCATCTTGATCTAAGTCGTCATCAAGTGTCAAGGTATCACAATCATCATCAATTCCGTTGTATGGTATTTCTTCTGCATTAGGGTTAATGGCAGGATTGTTGTCATCGCAATCATTTTCAAGCAAAAACCCATCTTGATCTAGATCGTCATCAAGTGTAATAGTATCACAATCATCATCAATTCCGTTGTATGGTATTTCTTCTGTATTGGGATTAATAGCAGAATTGTTATCGTCGCAATCGTTTTGAAAGCAAGGATAAACATGTATCTTAGCAAAATCCCATACACATTGCTCACTCAAATAAATTTTGTCAAATGCTTCAACGTTATTGATGTAGTAAATATAAAGCCTCTCTCCCTGCATATCAACACTCGAAAACGAATCAACCGGAATAAAATCACCATTACATTCTTTTTCTGAATAAAAATAGATATTGGGTAAATCTGTACTGATAACTTTAAGCGTATCACAACTTCTCACTTTATAAAATTTTTGTGCTAACGGGCTGTTAAAATGAGTTCCAAGATGCACTTCAGCTATTCGCGGAGTATAGTTTCCATATCCATCATTATCTGTATCTACTCCATATTGAAACCTACAGTTACAGTACTCGGTATTATCATAGTTTATGCTTATTTTCCGATTATCAGGTAATAGGGTACAGGAATGAACTAAACCTCCATCCGGAAAATTTGTCTTGATCAAACCCTTTCTCAAATTTCCTACCCCTTCCAACCAAGTAACGGTATCTTTCAAAGCCCAACTCAACTCATACTCTATATCTATCTTCCAAATCGAATCTCCCACTAAGTTTAAAACTCTCTCTTTATTAATCACTTGTGCAGAAACATCTGCCGGAAAATTAGAATTTACAACATCGTCTCCTATATTCAGGGTGAAATCATATTCCAAAGTCTCACTAAAACTTTGGGTTTGTGAATTATATCTACCTATATAAATTTTGCCATTCTCACTCCTAAAGTGGGTATACCCGTTAGAAATATAGATTTTATTTTGTATTACTGTATCTTTGTTGAATGAAATTGTAGTAATTCCTGTTTCATTTTGAATTCCTGTCCAGGAATAAATTGTGAAAGTTTGTTTCCACCCAACAAAAGGAAATTCATAATACTGTGAAAATACATTTGTCAAAATTATAGTGCTGAAAAACAAAATCAATTTAAAACGTAACATAACCCTTATTTATTAGTATAGAGTTATATGAATTGTATTTCGCTGCCTCCTGAATTATAGTAATTATCGGTACCAAATAGAAAAACAAAATTTTACTTCTAAGCTCTCCTTTCTAAATAACGTGAGTTCGATATGAAAAAAGTGTTAAATTATTATGGTGAAAGTAGAATGTTTGCTGATTTAAAGTTTTGACTAATAGTGATTTAAATAAAAAATCCGTTATAATCGCAGATAACAAAATTACTAAAATTTTCTGTGATGTAGATGATTTTGTGAAAAAATGTTCCTATTTGGGATATGTTTGTGAGTATCTTAATTCAGGTTTTCCTAATTTGGTGTCATAGAATCTATTAATGACCTGCTCAAAAATATCTGCCAAGTTGAGCATTCCAGACATAGAAGTGTTCACAATTTTTTCAATAATATTTTTTGTGCTCTGATTGCTTATAGCTATAAAAAAATCCATCGCCAAAGAAAAATTTTGTCGACACTAGACAATTGACTCTTTTTTAGTGCTTTTTTTACATCGAACCCACTTTAAATAAAAACAAAAAAAGTAAGATTGTGTTATCTATGTTGGCGTGATATGGTATCTAATTGAAAACTAAAACTTACAATAGTGAATCAAGATTTGATTAAATTTATAAATGAAATTCCCAAAGCAGAACTTCACATACATCTTGAAGGTTCCATCAGACCTGAAATGATGTTTACCTTGGCAGATAGGAATGATATAAAATTGAAATACAAGAATATAGACGAATTAAAAAACGCCTATAATTTCAAAGATCTTAGAGACTTTCTTACCATATACACACAAGGGACCAAGGTACTCAAAACTGCCCAAGATTTTTACGACATCACTTTGGATTATCTTTCAAGAGCTTTTGAACAAAATGTTCTGCACACGGAGATATTTATAGATTTTCAAACATATACCAAGAGAAATATAAGCCCCGAAACAATAGTAGAAGGAACCTCTCAAGCTATTAAAGAAGCAGAAAAGAGATACAATATTTCATCTTATCTGATATTGGCTTTTCTTAGACATTTGGGAGGAGAAGCAGCTATGAAAACATTTGTAGAGGCATTAAAATACAAAGATAAAATCATCGGGGTGGGCTTGGCATCTACTGAGGTAGGCTATCCTCCGGAATTGTTCGAAGAAGTATTTGCCAAAGCAAGAGAAGAAGGCTTTAAAACCACGGCACATGCCGGAGAAGAAGGTCCTGCAGAGTATGTCAGAAGTTCTATAGAAGTTTTGAAAGTAGATAGAATTGACCATGGCAATAAAGCGATGGACGACCCGGATTTAATACAAACATTAATCGATAAAAAGGTGCCTTTGACATTGTGTCCACTTTCCAATTTAGCTCTTGGCAATGTCAAAAATCTCCAAAATCATACTTTGAAGAAAAAGCTGGATTTGGGGATGTTAGTTTCTGTAAATTCAGATGATCCATCATATTTTGGAGGATATGTAAACGAAAACTTCATCGCTATCTCAGAAGCATTGGATTTAAATAAAAATGAAATACGTACACTTGCAAAAAATTCTTTTATTTCATCTTTCCTTCCGAAAGACAAAAAGAAATATTATCTAGATTTGGTAGATAAATATTAGACAGTAATTTAGATCAAATTTGTTATAAAATTTTGTACAATTGGATAATTTTTTATTACCTGTCAATTTTCCCAAGATACAGACTCTCCGACCTTCACTCCGTTGGTGTTAAGCACCTCGTAATCTCCGGAAACATTGTAATGCACAAAAGCGATTACCTGCAAATCTTCTTTTTTGTACTTATTTATTTTAATGCCTTTGTATTCTTTTATCAGTGTCTTATCAGCGATGAGAAGAGGAGCAAAATCTCCAATTTTATTTGTAAGAACCTTTCTCAATAAATGTTGATGCGTATAGTCTCCGCTGGCTCCCGCTTGCGCTCCGGGACTTGATTCCGGAACATTATTCTCTACCAAATAAACAGTTAGGTGGGTATTATTAATTTTTTTGGAACTAGCTATTTGTACAGTGATATCCAATTTATCATCATTTATTTTTGTTTCTATACCCACTCCAATATCTGATTTTTGATTTAGTATATCATTTGTTTGTTCGTTCCAAGTTTTTTTATAGTTTGAAGTTCTATCGAAAAAAGCAAATGGTAAGTACGGAACACGAAATTGTAAATCTAAAAATGAATACATATTAGGGTCCTCCAACTGAAAAGGATCGTCTTTATGAATAGAAACCCCAAATACCCTTTTTTTATTAGCAGAAATAATATCTTCCAACATCTCAGCGCCATGTGGACAAGCTCCACACCACTCTGCCGACACTTCTTCAATCAATACATTCTTTTTATAATTTCCGGAAACCATAACATCATCATTTACCTCTTTTTTACAAGAGGTAATAGACACAACTCCGACAAAAAACAGCACAAAAACGAAAATAAAAAACGAATTGATTGATTTCATAACTAATGTATTTTTTTGATTAATCTTCCTGTATTATTATATATTTATCCCAAACCCAACCTTCTTGATCGGCGTATTTTACCTTTACCCATTTGCCTTTCTCTCCTCCCAAATAGTATACCTCGGTGTCAAAATACAACACATCTACGACGCTACCGTCAGGTATCCTGGCAACTATATTGGACGATAATGATGGTTTGTCCCTCATATTCAATGTTCCGCTCTCCACATCAATTGTTGCTTTTTTATGTACTTTAACCCCACGATATAAATCTAGCTCGGAAGTCAGAGAATCTATCATTTTATCTTTCTCCTTGAGCCTTAACAGTAAAGTATCTACCGACGGCAATTGTTGTAACTTATCTCCCTTAACTTTGCCTATTAGGCTGCTAAACGCTTTGTCAACCGGCTGTTGTACAAACATGGAATATCCGATAATAAAAGCCATAATAAAGGATAAGACCGATATTAACCGAAATAAAAATACTTTATGCTTACAATTCTTATTATTCACTTTCTTTCAAATATTTTTTATCGAAAAATACTCTATACTTATCTATCGACCTTTGCTTTATGACCTCTCTGTAGTTCTTCTGAGTTATTATAAACATTTCAAAGTCATAATCAGATTTTATAAATTTGCCATTTGAATTCAGAGCTTCGGAATAATATTTCATAGCCTTAGCCGAATTAGTAAACTTTCTCAACAAAATAACTTGATTTTTGCTTTTGGTATCAAAATAAATATTTGACATCTTCAACTTATCAAGTTTGTAATACTTCTTGTTATATTGAGAGATAGAAGCCTTTATTTTGTTCAATTCTTTATCGTCGGTATCTTTAATGACTACCAAAACATAGTGCATCTTATCAGGTTGGAAACTAAAATCTTCAAGGTCTTCTTCATATATCAACTTGCTAAAGGTATCTTTGTCTCCTTTCAGAAATCTCAAAGACTCTCTTGCGTGTATAGCTTCTTTTGACTTAGGATAAAGCTTCACAAAATCTTCAAGAGCGAGTATATATCCATCTTTCCCTTTAGTCTTTCCCGCCAATTTAGCCTGTAAATATGCTATTTTTACCTTATACTTGGCATCTTCGAGAAATTCTTTATCTGCGGATTCTATCTTTGTAATCGCCCCCTCGTAATCTCCATTTTGGTACATATTGAAGATGTTGGTGTAATATTCTTCTTTGGCATTTATTTTATTTTCTTTTTCCTTTCCAAAATTAGGATCTGTCAATATTTTGGTATAGATACAATCGGGAAATTTCTTGGACATTCTACCCACCAATTCTCCTGAATTACTATTTCTGCCTAAATCTAAATACGCCAAGTTGAGATAATACATAGCCTTACATCTATCGTCAAAATCGTGGTATCTATTGAGTAATTTTTCAAGCACCTCGACTGATTTATCATTGTTAGATAAATTCTCTCTATATAGAATACCCAACCGGAGCATAGCGTCAATAATTTTTTTATTGGCAGCTTCTATTTTTTCAGGGGTATTAGGAACGTCCTTTAAAATCGCTTTTATCTCCGAATCAGAAATAGACATATCTTCGGTAGATTCGTTATCGTCACCTCCGGATCCACTATCGGATCTATTCGACCTACGCCAATCGTCTGCTAATTCGATAACTCCCCAAGTTTTGGTAAATTCTTTTTTTCCAACCTCAAGTGCTGCCGGATTGTAAAAAATCATAGAGCTTTTATTTTTACCTTTGGGTACCCTGTTTATACCTCCGGGCATAAAATCCCCTCTCATTACCGATGATTTAATCGCCCTATTATCGTTCTTTTGCTTTTTATTTTGCGCTTCTTTCCTTTTCAATTCTTGCTTTTTCAGATTCAGTGCGAGTTCTCTTTTTTGATCTTCGGAGAAATAGCTTATTTTAATAAGACTATCCTGCAACTGTATAATTTTAAGATTACGTGCAATTTCACTCAGACCACCGGCATGATTTTTTACATCCGAATATCTTTCGTCTTTTTTATCAAGAACCATCAAGGTACTGTCGTAGTAATTTTTGGCTTTTATATAATCCTCTTTGTCAAAGTAAATAGAGCCGAGTTTATAATAAGATTCTGCTTTTAGAGAGTTATTATTACTATTGTGTGCATTGGATTTATGAAGGTTTGCTATCCCCTCAGCCTCATTTGACTGACTGAAATATATTTGAGCCATAGTATAGTATATTCTATCTTTATACTCATCATATTTTTCTTCTTTCAATAGATCTTTTATGCTGTTTAAGGCAAACTCTTGAGAATTGCCACTATAATTTTTCAATAATTTTAACCTGGCATTAAACTCAAGATCATAGTCAGAACTTAAATTTTGAGCCTTTTCAAACATTTTATAAGCTTCTCCTCTGTTGCCAAGTTTTTCATACACCTGTCCTAAGATAAAGGCGTATCTTGCCTTTTTCTTTTTATTGTCGGCGTAGAGTACTGCTTCTTTGAGAGGAGCGACAGCTTCACTAAGATTTTTTTGTTTTAGATAGTAGTATGATTTTAGTACCGGATATTCACTGCGTAGCAAATCGTTTTTTTTCTCGGTTTTTAATCTTGTGATTAGGTAGTAAGCCGAAGCCCATTTTTCATTTTCGATATAGGTTTTAGCCATCCATAAAAGTCCCTCATTGAAAGTGTACCAGTCTTTGTCAGAGCCTTTGGAGTGAAATGTCGTTTTTGCTACTACGGTTTCTTTTTTTTCTTTTTGGCTTTCTTTTTTCTCTTTCTTTTTTTTCTCCTTTTCAGCTTTTTGTTGTTCTTTTTCGGCTTCTTCTCTCAATTGCCTTGCTGTTTTTCTTTTCTTCTTTTTCTTCTCCTTCTTCTCTTTCTTTTTCTTTTTTTTCTTTTTGGCTTCCTCTTTTTTCTTCTTTTTTGACTTTGTTTTTTTAAATGCCGGATTCATTTCATCAACGAAAAACTCAAAAACCTGTTGAGCTTTTTCGAAGTCTTGTTTAGCATACTGTGCCTTTCCCATTAGGAGATAACTATCATCAACCCAATTGGAAGCTCTATGTAAGACAATAACTCTCCCTAATTTTTCAACGACCTTATCAAAATCTTGAGAAACTGATTTAGTATTGGTAACATCTCTTTCGGGATATAAAGACAATATGTTATTGTAATCGTCTTCGTGCATTTGCCGCAATTTTTCCATTCCGGCTATGTATATTTCGTTGGCATTAAAATATCCATTGTAGTATGAAGTCATATTTTGATACGCCTTCCCCAACTTAGAAGTTTCATCTCTTCTTTTTGTTGATTTACAAGAAAATACTCCTGTAAAAAATACTAAAAGTAAAATGCCTGCAAAAAATTTTCTTCGTGTCATAGAGTTAATATATATTTCTTCTCTTTAATTAATTACACAACAAACCCTTATCAATATCCGAGCCACAAATATCGATTCCGATAACTATAACCATTTTTTTTATTAATTATTTTAATCGTACTTCTAAAAACGGATTTTTCTGAATTATCTTCGTACTAAACGATAACGTGAGTAGAGAGTGGTGAATATGTTTATAACCAGAAATTAGAAACCTTTGAATAACCCAAAATATGAGGCGAGTTTGAGGCTAGAGAAAATTTCATACCATTTGCACTTATGAATGTCGCATTGGATATGGCAAGTAAAATGAGGTAGGTCGAGGCATAAAACGTAGACATAGCTGTAGCTATCGCGAGGCTTTATAACGAAGAGATGCCTCATTTTACTCCATTCATATGCGATAATTTATAGTTCAAATGGTATAGACCCACAGCAACCTTATGGTTGTGAGGGCTTAAAATTTTTGATAACGAAAAAATCGTCCATAGTTTGGGGTCATTTAATACTTATTCAAAGGTTTCAATTATAATTTAATGTTATATAGTTTCTTAGTTGATTTGACGATTTCCTCACTACTATCAATCCCTCTTGTTTCGAATATCATTTCTTTTAATAGATTATTGTCATTTATACTGATTTTGTCTGACTGTATTAATTCTATTAACTCCTCGAAGTTATTCGCTACAGATTGATTTTCCGTCACAAAATCATACGAATAATACATTTCTCTATCTTTGGCAATATACTCCTCTTTATCGAAAGGAAACAAAATTACTTCTTTTTTCATTAGTTTATAATCAAAGAAGATTGATGAATAATCAGTAATTAGGCAATCAGTAAAGGGTAAAATTGGATATACATCCAAATTATTATCAAGTAAAAATATGTTTTTATATTTCTTAAGATTAATAGTTAGCTTTGTCATGTGATGCAATTTTAAAATTAAAAAATGATTCTTTTTTTGCATTACACAATTCAATAGCTCAAAATTGATATTAGCATCTTTTATAAAATCTCGTCCATTATCCCTCCAAGTTGGCATATAAATGAAAATCTTGTCATACTTTTTTAAAGAGAAGATTAATTTTTTTGTTTCAGAAGGTTCGTATTTTTCTATAAAGTTGACAATTTTATCTTCTGAATAAGAAAGGATCTGATTTCTAGGATAGCCCAATTCTAAGCAATTTTTCCTATCTACTCTAAAAGCGGAAGAGAATAATTTTGAGACCTTTTTTGAAGTTGAAAGCACATGATGGTACTTCATACAACGTTCCGGATATGAGAATAGGTTTTTAAAAGAAAAGTTGCAAGCAAAGTTATTTTTAATATCGAACTCTATTTTTTTTATCGGCACACCATGCCAAAGATTAATTTTAATAGCACCTCCACTTGCCCACAAATTTATATTTGACGGATATGTGAAAAAAAAATAAAATTTACCTATTAATGCAAAATAAATACCTTTAAGACTGTAGTTATAATATGCTTCAAGACCTTTACTTTTAATATATTTGTTGATGTTTTTGTCAGTTGAAATCCATATTGCTCTGATTTCAGGACAATTTTCTGTTATATATATATACAAATGTTTTACATTATCATTAAATGTTCCCGAGACGCCTCCAAAAAGCCATATCTTTTTATTTCTTGGGATTAAGTATGAAATTCCTAATAAAGAGTAAAATATCAAAGGTTTAATCAAAACCTTTATTTTTTTTAGAATTATCTTCATACAATCTTCAATTATTTAAGATAAAGACCATCGGAAACAGCCTTTATAATATCAATGGCAGAATTCAATGATTTCTCTAAATCCTCGCACTGTCTCGGTGAAATATTTGACAATGATTTTTTAATTTCAGTGGTAGAAACTTCGTTTGTTCTTGGCAAATAAACAACTTTGCAAATATCGTTTAAATCATCAAATTTGCCTTTCCAATCATTACCCATTCCAAAAATATCAGCCTCGTATCTTATAATATCCGAACGTTTTTGTCCCCAGCTATTTTCAGGAAAAATCTCATCGACATATTTACACGATAGTAAAATTTCTCTCCTCTCTTCATATGAAAAAAAAGACTTTTTACCTTTCTCAATATTGAATTCATCACTCGACAATCCAACAATTAGATAATCACCCAAATCTTTTAGACGTTTCAATAATCTGACGTGTCCAATGTGGTACAAATCAAATGTTCCGTATGTGATTACTTTTTTCATCTGTTTCTTTTTTGTTTTTTGATTGCCAGATGGAACCTTTGACAATTAAAATAATCATTATGCTGTATGTTTAATAATTATTTTAATCGTGTCGGTTTCATAAATTTTTAGATTATGAACTTCATAAATTCTTGATTATTTTAACAATTTCCTTACTACTTTCTATTCCTTTCGTTTCAAGTATCATTTCTTGTAATAAATTATTCTTAACCCCGGTGCTTTTGGCACCTGATTTAATCACATCTACCAACTCTTTAAAATTATTAACAACCAACTCCTTATCTACAACTTCATCATAATCAAAATACATTTCTCTATCCTTGTTAATATATTCTTCCTTGTCGAAGGGGAATAAAATAACTTCTTTATCCATCAAATGATAATCAAAATAAATAGAGGAATAATCCGTAATTAAGCAATCTGTGAACGGCAATATAGGATATATGTCCAACTGATTATCAATTGATATAATATTTTCATACTGATTTAAATTCACAGGCAACCAAGTATAACGATGTAATTTTAGAAGTAATAAATAATTTTTATTTTCTAAAATTGTATTTAATATTTCAAAATTAATGTCCGATTTCTTGATAAAGTTTCGCCCGTCATCTCGCCAAGTAGGCATATAAACAAACACTTTTTTATATAACTTAAGTTTATTAATTAACTTTTTTGTTTCAATAGGTTCATATTTTTCTACAAATTCCATTATTTTATCTTTTGAATAGGATAAAATCTCATTTCTTGGATAACCAAGCTCCAAGCATTGATTTTCTTTTACTCTAAACGCCTCGGCAAAATACTTTGTAACCCTTTTAGAAGTAGAAAGGATAAAATCTGAATTGACATAAAACTGAGGATGTGAAAATTTATTTTTTAACGATGGAGTAAAAAGAGGTACTATTTTCCCATTTTTAGTTGTACTAAATCTTATCCGTTTTATCGGTGCTCCGTGCCATAAATTTACTTTTGTTGTACCACCACTCGCCGATAAACTAATATCAAACAAACCTGAATGAAAAATATAATATTTTCCACGTAAAGCATAATACCAACCCTTTAAACTATATTGGTAATAGACTTTAAAATTTTTATTTTTTAAATAATTGACTGTGTTTTTGTTTTTTGAAATCCATATTGCTCTTATTTTGGGATTGTTTTCTACCGTATGAATGAATAAGTATTTGGTATTATCATTAAATTCCCCCAAATGTCCCCCAAAAATCCAAATATTTTTTTCTCTAGGAATTAAGTGTGATAGCCCTAAAATAAGAAACTGTATTGTTCGCTGCACAATAAATTTTATTCTTAGAATATTCCTCCTTATTATTCTCCCGGGTTTAATCAAAAAATCGAGGTTTAAAAAATATAAAATTAGTTCTATTTTTTTTATCCAATTCAACTTTGTTTTCCAATACTTAGTTCGTCGTAAATATTTTATTTTTTTAGATTTTGGAGATATAAAATTAATCAATTCCTTATGTGTATCTAAATTGTTATTGAACCTAAATACAAAACTTAAATTATAGGTTAAAAATGAATCCTTATATTGTTTATATACACCCTGCTCTTTTAAAAACTGTTTAGTACTATCAACATACCATAAAATATCTTCCCAAGTTTTGTTATTTATGTTTTTACATATAGAATTGGGGTTACCCTTCCAATAGTGTAAAAATGCTTTTGGTACATAGGTTATTTTTTTAGCAAATAAAAAAAGTCTTGTAATTAACCATCTATCCTCAGGCATAGTTATTTGTTGAGTAGGATAAATATCATTCTTAGTATACAAATCTTTTTTTATCAACTTATTCCATACAAAAGGAGCCAACTCTCCCTCAATTAACTTTGATAAATTATCTTCTGATTTGTTTAAATAATCCTGACGTATATATTCTTGTCTGTTTGGGTAGTTTCTATAATAATCACACCCTACAATATCAGCATCCGTTTCTTTAGCTTTGCTATAAAGTGAAGATATCATATTTAACTCGCACCAGTCATCTTGGTCAATATACAAAATATATTCGCTTATGGCATTTTCAAGTCCTGTCTTTCGTGCAGCTCCTAAACCTCTATTCTTTTTATGATGAATGATTTTAATATTTGTCTTTCGGTTAGGATATTTATCTATTACATTTTGTAAAATAGACATAGAATTATCAGGGGTACCATCATTTACAAAAATATATTCTATATCGTCAAAATCTTGTTCAAAAAGACTTACGGCACATTTTTCTATGTACTTTTCTCCCTTATAAACAGGTACTATTATGGATACTTTTTTCATTCAATTTATTGCTTATAAAATTTTAAAGTCGTTTTATCTCTTCATTTCCAAACCACTTATTAAGAACTTTTCCTAAATAAATCATGGGTGGAGGATAAGTAAAAAAGAAATCCTCCAAAATACCGTTTTCTTCTAACTCATATTTACTTCCTATTTCCTTATAGTCGTATTTCCCCTTTATATTATACAGATCTTCAATCTTTTTGACAATTTCTAAAATAGAATATTGATATGGATAATACAAATCTACAATTTTGTTATTAAACTTACTTTCATACATTTGGACAAACCTTATAACATCATCAATATCAATAATTAATCTTTTTGTTCCCGTAAATAATGTAAATTTGATATTATTGACAATAGATCTGGTTAAAAAATTGATTAATGTATTAGGATTGCCTCCTTCAGAAATAATATTTCCTATCCTAAAAATAATATAATTTTGTGCGTTTATTTTTATAAAACGCTCTATTTTTACCTTAAAATTTACATACGTATCATTTTTTTTAGAACTATCATAAATACTACAAGTTGAAAAATAAATTATCTTTTTTGAAGGATATTTAATGATAGTTTCTTGCAACAATTTATACTCTCTGATATAAGATTTTATATTGTTTTCTAGAGAATTAGAAACCCCTGATGCAAATATTAATAAATCATCTCTATCTATTTTTCTCATCGCTTTGGCTATCATTCCATTTCCTATAATCATTTTTTATTTAATTTCAAATTTTCAATAATGAATCAAGGCATTTTGTAATTTCTAATTTTTGATTCGTCACTGATTACAAGACCTTATTTATTTGCATAATACTAATATATTTAATTCCATTATGAATGCCAAAATCAGCGGTATCAAAACTCACAACATATTTTTCCCAATTGTTTCACCCCAATCAAAACCTTGACCAAAGGAATTTCGAAATACTTTTCTATCTTTTTTTTATAAAATTTTTATTCAACAATATCCTCGCTTAATATTTCTTGTATAAACATATCCTTATTGCTTTTGGCTTAATATTTCCTATATGTAGGATTTTTCGAAGATACGTTTTTATTCCATAAATGGTAATCTATAATTAATATTTATCACTTTTTCAGATAGACTATGTACTTATCTTTATAATACTCTTCATCTAATACATCGTATATATTATTCAATTCGATGTGTTGCTTACCTTTTAGTAATTGTAATTCCTCGTGTATATTACCGCCTTTGTATGCGAATAAGCCACTGCCCGGGTATTCATGATTCTTTTTTATCAAAGGGAAAGACCAAGATTTCAATTTGTCGATTGTGGCTACTGCTCTCACAACAACATAATCAAATTTAAGTTTTAGGTCTTCTGCTCTGATGCTTTGGGCCTTGGCATTTTGAAGTTTCAATTCTGAAATAACATCATTTACTACATTAATTTTCTTTTTTTTACCGTCTATTAATGTGAATTGAGAAGATTCGTATAAAATAGCCAGTGGTATTCCCGGGAAACCTCCTCCGGTTCCCAAGTCCAGAATATTGCTATCTGCCGGAAAGCGATAAAACTTTATAAGAGATAATGAATGTAGAATATGATGCAAATAGAGGTTGTCAATATCTAAACTTGCTAATCTATCGATTTGAGTATTGGTTAAATCCGGAAAATATTTTAAGATAATATCTGTTACCATTTGTTTTTAGGTGCAAAAAAATAATAAATTCCCATAAATAGGTAATAAATGAACATCAATAAGTCCAAGAAAAAATAGTAAATCCTGTTCTTTCAATTTAATAAAGGACAAAAATGATGTGATGTATATGATAACAATTCTGATAAGCCAGAAGTAAAAAACTGTTTTTAAAGGTAATACAAACAGTCCTAAAATCAGCATTAAGTACAGAGATATATGAGAGAAAGAATAAATTGATAATAAAACCTTGTGTATGGTTTTATACCTGAAAGAAGTACTGATATGCCGTGTTTTTTGCCTTATAAATCCCGATAAAGATTCAGGAGGCTCAGTATATACAAAAGTGTCGGGAGAGGTTTGTATTTCAGTATTTTTATAATCTGAAAGTTCATTTACCAACAAATCGTCGCTACCGGATTGCAAGTCCATGTTGTTTTTATATACATCGTTAGCAGTAAAAAAACTTTTTCTTACAGCCATATTTCGTCCAACGCCCATATAAGGGACGCCTATCAAATAATAGCTAAAATATTGAAGAGCTGTCATAAATGTTTCGAATCTGATGAACATATTGAGTAATCCCTTACCGACGTAAGGACTGTAACCAAGTACGATATCTGTGTTATTTTTGAATGTTGATGCTATTTTTGGTGCCCAATGTTGGGATTTTACATTGCAATCTGCATCGGTAAGAAGAATGATTTCGCCGATACTTTTTTCAACACCATATCGCAAGGCGGATTTTTTACCCTGTTCGTACTTGTTTTTATATGGTCTCAAATTAGGAAATTTTTCTGCTAATTTTTTCAATTTCTCATAACTGTTATCGTCAGAATTGTCATCAACTACAACAATATCATATTCCGAAGATTCTTGATTCAAAAAAGAAGTAAGATTTTTATCTATATTTTGCTCCTCGTTCCTAACGGGTATTACTACAGAACAACTGTATTTTTTTTCGTTTTTTGTGCCGGTATCTTTATATACCGAAAGTTTGGAAAATATCAATATCCAATACAATAAATTGACTGATATGAGAGATAATAGTAAGAATATCATGATTACAAATCTAAAAAATGACTTTAATGAAACATCAAAAATACTGATCTTTTTTTGACAAAAATTAGGGGAACTCAATAGTCACATCGTCACTATTGTATCTTTTTCAAGATTATTAAGCGTTTTTATATTACTTTTTAAAACAATATATATCTTTGCTTTTTGGTTGTTTATTCATGAATTGATTAATGAAAAATAATAATAATATGAGAATAGTTATTTTCACTTTTATGCTTTTATCAATATCTTTTGTCGGGCTTAATGCGCAGATGGTAGAGGATGATGGTACTGTAAAATATGGTAACGAGTGGATAGATTACGATAAAGAATATTATAAAATACCTATTGCCGTAGATGGAATTCATAGAATAACCTACCAGCAATTGGTGGGATCAGGAATAGATATTAATAATGTTGAGGGAAAGGATTTCCAACTTTTTGTTTATGGGAAGGAGGTGCCTCTGTATACCAGCACATCATCAGTATTTGGTAGCGATGACTATATTGAATTTTACGGAGAGAAAAATCGTTCACAAATGGACTACTATCTGTTCAGAGAAAGGGGTGGCATTTTAAATCCCGAATATAGTCTTTTCTCCGATATTGCCACCTATTATCTTACTTGGTCAAAGGACTCGGATAACAGTAGATTTGTGGAAAAAGAAAATGACATAAGTGGAAATTTACCTGAAAAGGAAGAATATTATATCCATGATGAGAAATTGGTTTTTTCTTCTAAATTTAATAAACCGGTTGAGAATAACTCTTACCACACTAAACAATCTGACTTCGTACGAGGAGAGGGATTTGGTACACCACTACAGATTTCAAATACTTTCTCTTTCCAAACAAGTAATTTTATCAATGTAGGTATAAAGCCTGAGTTAAGTTTTAGATACACTACCAGCAATGGAAAGCACATTATCAATATTTATGTTAACGATGAATTGTTGAAATCCTTTAACAGGGAAGGTAAAATATGTGAAGTTTTTAAGAAAAATATAAGTTTCAATTCTTTTACGGACAATATGACTGTAAAAACAGAGGGCACTTTTCATACCGACCTGAATGACAGAATGGCTATATCCGTTGCTGACTTGAAATACACTCGGGAATTTGATTTTCAAGATAAAACTTATTTTAAATTCAATATAGAGTCAAGCCCCTTTGAAAGATATTTTGAAATTGAAAATTTTAATTATTCCGGTGGTAGTATTTTGCTTTACGATATCAAAAACAATGAAAGATTGATTCCAAAAATTGATAACGATAAAGTTTTATTCGTATTGGAGCCAAGTGAAAATGATCGTGAGTTTGTATTGATAAATGCCACAACCGATATTTCTAGTGTTAATACAATGGACAAAGTAGAATTCAAGGATTATGAACAGCTCAAAGATAAAAATTATATAATCATTTCAGATTTAGATGCCTTTATTGACGAAAATGGTACTAATTGGGTTGATGAATACGAAAATTATCGCTCTTCGGAAGAAGGACGTGGATTTAACACCTTAAAAGTTGATGTCAAAGATATTTATGACAATTTTGGTTATGGTATAGCTAATCATTCTCAGGCTATTAATAATTTCATAATCTACGTAAAAGACCATTTTACAAATCCCGAGTATATCTTCATTATAGGTAAGGGACTTGAGTATAATGAAATAAGAACAGAGGATCAGTTGAATGATCCAAACAAAAAGTTTTTTGTACCAACCTATGGTTATCCGGGATCTGACAACTTATTAGCAGCAAGATATAATACCAACGATCCTATAATTGCTATCGGAAGAATCGCAGTTAGAAATTATTCACAAATAAAGAAATATTTAAACAAGGTAAAAATTCAGGCAAGGTATGAAGACTTTGCACAAACCTTAGGAGAAAAAGAGTGGATGAAAAAAGTTATTCACCTGGTTGGTGGTCATGGGAAATTGGTAGAACAAATCCGTACAGCCCTTAAAGAGATGTCAGAGATAATAGAGGAGAATAAATTTGGAGGTTTTACGCATTCTTATGAAAGGAAGAGCGGAACGGCACAAGAAACCGTAACACAAAAAATTATTGACGATATAACACAAGGAGCAGCAATAGTTACATTTTATGGGCATTCGGGAGTTTCCGGGACAGATTTCAATATATCACACTTTGAAAATGATAATCGGTTCCCTGTATTTTATAGTTTGGGTTGTTATTCAGGTAATATCCATACCACTAGCAATGAAGGGCAAAGTGAGAATTTTGTTTTGAACGACAAAGGGGTAATTGCCTATGTAGGAACAAGCGGCACGGGATTTACAGGAGTATTGCCGCGATTGGGTAAAAACATATACAATAATACAGGGACAATGTACGAACAAGGTCTTGGAAAAATAATAAGAAAGTCTATCGAACAAATGGGAGATGTAAATGACCATAGGTTCGTAATACTAAAACAACAATTTACATTCCATGGTGATCCTGCCGTCACAATTAATCCGCATTATGGACCAGATTATACCATTGATTTCTCTACGATAAACACAGAACCAAGTGTGATTCAATCAAGTTCAGAAAATTTTGAATTGAATTTTGATATCGTAAATCTTGGTTACAATATTCAAGACTCTTTAAAAGTACAAGTTCTAAGAACTTTGCCAAGTGGAAAAACTGATACTATAATTAAGAAAATAAAATCTCCTGCCGCTAGAGAAAAATTTTCTTTAAAATTACCTACAAAGGGAACTGATGCAAGAGGACAAAACTGTTTTTCAGCATTTTTAGATCCCAATAATGAAATCGAAGAATTTATTTCCCCGGAGGCAGAAGAGAACAATTCGTTTTCTGATAATAGCGGTAATACGGATTATTGTTTTAACATTGTGAATCCCGGAGCAGAACCCATTTATCCGGAAGAATTTAGTATTGTTAATAACAAAAATTTAAAACTCCAAGCATCAACCTATAGTTATTTTATCAATAGTAGAGACTACATTTTTGAGATAGACACCACAGAACTGTTTGATAGTCCTTTAAAGAAATCTAATATTGTAAATTCGAAAGGAGGAATGATAGAATGGACTCCAAACATAGACTTGGAGCATAATAGAGTTTACTATTGGCGTATCAGTCCTGATAGTACGGGGGTTAATTCTCCGTATATTTGGGAAAACAGCTCATTTATATACTTAGAAAATGGCTCGGAAGGTTGGAATCAAAGCCATTACTTTCAATATTTAAAAGACGATGGAGAGGGGATTAAAGTCAATAAAAGAAGAGATTTTGAGTTTGATTTGAGCTATTACGGAGTAGAGATAGAAGGCAGAAAATATGATCCTGCCAATAAAAGGGTGGTAAGAATAAATGGAGCCGGGTGGAGAGCTGTTAATCCTGTAACAAAAAGACCTTGTATAGCTATTATAGGATGGGGACTTAGTGCTAAAGCTATTGTCTCAAATCTAAATGGTAACTATGGAAACATGTCCGGTACAGCTAATTACGTTTACTGTTTTAAAATGAAAGAAAAAGAACAGAGAATTGGTATTAAAGATTTATTGGAGGATATACCGGACTCTATTATAGTCTCTATTCATACGATTTTGGATTCAGATGTTTCTAACGGTCTAAATACGGAAGATTGGGCTAATGATTCAATTACAGAAGGATATAATATTTTTAGTGTCTTGGAGAGCTATGGGGCTAAAAAAATAAGATTAATGGAAACAAAAGGGACAGTGCCTTACGTTTTTGTTTTCAAAAAAGGAGCAGGTGTAATTGAAGAAAGAATTGGCAAAACATTTAACGATAAATTTCTCGTGGAATTCAACACTTCATTACCTAAGAAAAAGGGTAGCTTTAAATCAGTTACAATTGGTCCTGCAAAAGAATGGAATAAATTGGTTTGGAGAGAGGATTCCAACACAAAATATCCTGAAGATACCACACAGTTGTTTGTTTATAAATTAAATAAAAGTCTTACCGATAAAGTTTTAATTGATAGTTTAAACTCTGTATCAGAGCTGGAACTGCAAAATATTAATTCTAATTTGTACCCTTACTTAAAACTAGAATGGAAATTGCAGGACAAATTTGATAGAACCCCTCCTAATTTAGATTTTTGGCGAGTGTATTACACCGGATTTCCTGATGCTATATTGGTAAATAACGAAGACTCCTATTTCAATAGTGATACTTTAGACTACGGAGATATACTAAAGTTCAGAACAAAAGTTATAAATAACACGAGTTATGACATGGATAGCCTGCTTGTTAAATATACTATCAGAAAAGAAAATAATGAACAAATAGTAAAGTATAAAAGGTATGCACCATTAAAATCTAATACTTCCTATTACATAGATTTTGAGCACACAACCGTAGGACTTGTGGGGATCAATGAATTTGGAGTAGAAATAAATCCTGATAAAGATCAACAGGAGAAATATAGATTCAATAACATTGGCACAAAAAGATTTTATGTTAGAAATGATATTAATAATCCTATGATGGATGTTACTTTCAATGGAGAACATATAATGGACGGGGATCTTGTTAGACCAAAATCAGAAATAACTGTCAGGTTGAGAGATGATAATAAATATCTATTGTTGAATGACAAAAAAATATTTAAGAAATTTTCTTTTATCACACCTAGTGAGAACAAAATTGATGTAGATGTTGAGAATGATCCGGAAATAACTTTTGAACCGGCAACTTCTGTCGATAACAATGAGGCAATACTACGGTTTAATCACTTTTTTGACGAAGAGGGAGAATACCAATTGATAGTACAAGCCACCGATATTACAGGAAATTTATCAGGAGAAAATGATTATAAAATTTCATTTAAAATCATACTAAAAGAACAGATATCAAATGTTTACAATTACCCTAATCCATTTACCACAAAAACAAAATTCTTATTTGATCTTACCGGAGTAGAGATGCCCGAAAGTATTGTTATTAAAATAATGACCCTATCAGGTAAAATTGTTAGAGAATTAACAAATGTTGACCTTGGAGAATTTAAGTTTGGAAAGAATATATCTAAAAATGCTTGGGATGGAACAGATGAATTTGGAAGGAAGTTGGCAAATGGTGTTTACTTGTACAAAGTTACCGCAGTAAATGCTGCCGGAAAGGAATTTGAATTAATGAAAAGAGAGGGAGAAAATGACGATAAATATTTCAAAAAAGGATTTGGGAAATTAGTGATTTTGGACAGAAACTATAGAATCCAAACATTCTATGTTTGATTTGAGACTTAATGAAGTTTGGAGATATAGAGATTTGCTATATATGCTTGTGAAGCGTGATTTTGTTACGTTTTACAAGCAAACTATATTAGGACCTCTTTGGTTTTTGATACAGCCGCTTCTTTCTACAGCCATGTTTTATTATGTTTTTGTGGTAATGGCAGGAACACAAAACAAGGGGATTGAAGCGTTTTTGTTTGTTTTATCAGGACAGGTTATTTGGAGTTATTTTTCAGAATCCCTAAATAAGGTTTCTACTGTTTTTCGGAATAATGCCAATATGTTTGGTAAGGTGTATTTCCCCCGATTAATAATGCCTTTATCAATCACCACATCAGGTTTGATTAAATTTGGAGTACAATTTATTATATTTTTGTGTTTTTACATCTATGCCTATTTCACATCAGATAATATACATCCAACTTGGTGGCTATTATCCTTACCCTTACTCCTGATAATAATGGGAGCTTTTGCTTTAGGGTTAGGTATGATTTTTTCCTCTCTTACAACAAAATACAAAGATTTAATATTTTTATTATCATTTGGAATCAGCCTATATATGTATATAACACCTGTTGTGTATCCTATGAGTACATTTAAAGGTACTCTGAAAATCATCGCAGAATACAACCCATTGTCCGGCGTTTTTGTGTGTTTTAGAGAGGGGTTCGTTGGCAATCAAAACTTTCAATTTTCAATGTTACTGTATAGCATTATATCTACTTTTATTATCTTCGTGTTAGGAACATTAATTTTTAATAAAGTCGAAAAAGGGTTTATGGATTCTATTTGAGTCTATTTCTTGAATCATTTGTGTGAAAATGCTGGCACTAAAGGTTGAAAATATATCAAAACAATATAGATTGGGAGAGGTGGGAACAGGCACTCTTTCTCATGACCTTAATCGTTGGTGGGCAAAAATAAGGGGTAAAGAAGATCCTTTTTTGAAAATTGGAGAAATTAATGATAGGTCTATTAAGGGAAACAGTGATTATATATGGGCTCTCAATAATATTAATTTTGAAATAGAACAAGGAGATGTAGTTGGTATAATCGGCAGAAATGGCGCAGGCAAATCAACACTACTAAAACTTCTAAGTAAGGTAACCAAGCCCACTACCGGACGCATATATACCAATGGCAGAATTGCTTCTTTACTCGAAGTAGGAACGGGATTTCACCCCGAAATGACCGGGCGAGAAAATATTTATCTCAATGGCGCAATATTGGGAATGACACGTAAGGAAATAGCTAGAAAATTTGACGAAATTGTTGATTTTTCAGGTGTAGAAAGATATATTGATACACCTGTGAAAAGATATTCTTCAGGAATGTATGTTCGTCTGGCTTTTGCTGTTGCTGCCCATTTAGAGAGTGAAATCCTGATAGTTGATGAAGTACTTGCCGTAGGGGATGCAGAGTTCCAGAAAAAATGTCTCGGAAAAATGGGAGATGTTAGTGAACGCGAAGGGAGAACAGTACTTTTTGTAAGTCATAATATGGGCGCAGTAAGTAGACTATGTAAGAATGGAATTTTATTGGAAAACGGTTGTTTAGAAATGGAAGGAAATGTTTCCTCTGTGATTGAACAATATTTTAGTAACAACCAAAATAAAATATATAAAAATGAGAGTGGAATTATCCAATATTTAGAAATTAGACAATCTAATGATAAATTAATAATTGACTGTCAATTTGATTTTAAAAATGAGATACACGGTCCTTCTCTAGGATTCGTCATTTCAGATACAGATGGAACAAGAATATTTATGAAAAAAGGCAAAATAGAATGTACAATAGAGCAGCCAAAATTATTAAATGGAAGTTACGTGTTATCTGTATGGCTTGGAGATCGAAAAAAAGATTTTGAAATATTGGAAAATGTAATTAAGTTTGAAGTAATTAATATGATTTTCTTCGGAAAACGCACTAACTACAAAACACGATCCGGACCCGTATATTGCAAACCCAAATATAAATATACCGGGGAACAATACAATCTATAGTTCAAATGGTATTAGATAACCTCCTTGTTATAAATGTAGGCGTTACAAGAAGTATAGTAATTAATATGTAAGATTTTACACGATTTACTAAAAATTTATTGGCTAAAGATAATCTCAAAAACTTTATTGATTTTTTCTTCTTACCGTGATATGCTGCATTTTCTGCTGCCCCTAGATAAGTTTTAGAGATAATTTTACTTCTTATTGATGGTTTTACGTAGTTCGACAACATATCAGCATAATTATCAAACAAATCATTTACTGCATCTATGTTTATTTTTATATCCCTTTCAATATCTTCTTTCATAAAAGTTGTATTAGATCCCATTTTGCCATGTATGTAATAATTGTAATTATAAGAATCTAACTGAACCAAAGGATATAATGAAAGAAGCCTCGCTATAATATGAGTGTCTTCCCAAAATTGAAATTCTTCTGAAAATTTATTTTTTATCAAATAAGATTTGGGAATGCACAGTGCCCAAACCCCACACATATATTTTAACACAAACTCTACCGGATTATGGTGTTTATTCTCATCATAATTTACAGAAAAATTGAAACTTTTATCTTCATATATCCTCCTGAATCCAGTCCTTAGAATTGTATCATATTTTTTTGTGTTTTCGTAATAGTTATAAAAGTCAAGAAGATAATCCTCTGAATATTCATCATCATCATCAAGAAAACATACAAATTCCCCCTTTGACCCGGATATTCCAATATTCCTTGCAGCACTGCGCTCTTGCTTGGATTGAGCTATGAGTTTAATCCTATCGTCATCAAATTTTTCTATTTGTTCCGTAATATTGTACGAAGAGGCATCATCTACAATTATTAATTCCCAATTTTTATATTTTTGTTTTAGGACACTTTTTATCGCTCTATCTAGCAATTTTGGGCGATTATACGTAGGAATTATTATGGAAAACAACATAACCCTATTATTTATGTTTTTGCGATTTTACAAAGCAAATCAACAGCTTCCAAATTGTGTTTTATCACATCGTCTTTTTTTATATCAGGATAATAATATTTGTATCCGTCAAGTTTGCCAATATTTGATTTATCTTCAATTTTATAATTATCCTCAAACTTATAAAAATCCGGCAAATAAAAAGGAATATTATAATAAAAACAATCATTCACACCACCACTTATTTTACTGAATCCTCTAACTTCTTTAAACCCTTTAAAGTTAATAAACTCGGTCAAAGGTAACAATACAAAAGTAGCATTTTGCATTACTGAGCTGTATTCTTTTTCTTCAACATAGGTATTATAGGTTTTTATACTCAAAAACTCATTGGAATATTCATCAAAAGAAGTATTTGAAGTATTTTTCCCAAGCATCGTTATTTCTATAAAGGTTTTAGTCCTTTCAGCTTTTTTCTTAATTTCTTCTAATATTCCCTCATACTCTCTCTGATTATTTATCGCTCCGGGAATAACGATTTTTACCATCTCACTCGTTTCGCCATTTTTAATGCTTTCTATAGGGCATCTCAGATCCAGGAACGCAGATAAATTTTTAAAGCTTTTGTAATTTTCAAATAGTTCTTTTGATGGTGCAATAAAACTTTTAAAAACATTTGTATAAACTTTTCTCAATACGAGATTAATCAAATAAGACTTACTCCTATCGAGTGTTTTTTTTATATTTATAAAAACATTTCCCGTATCTATTTTAGTTGGATTTAACCAATAATTCATATTGTGAATTATTAAATGACTATCCTTGAATAAATACCTATGTGTTAAAAAATTGATAAAAGCAGGAGGAGTAACCGTTATTTTTAGGACAAAGTCCTTTTTCTTAAATATATTTTTTATGCTTTTGACATCTTTGTCATAATTCAATATTTGGCAATTTTCTAAATTGTGATGATACAGATAACCGGAACATTTTTTATTGGTTATGATATAGAAATAGAAATTTCTATTCAATGACAACACTATACTTTTGATTACTTCGTGATGTCCTTCCGTTTCAATAAGGCATATCTTTTTCAATTTATTTATATTTACGATTCCCTTTTCGCCTTACTTGCCAATTGCCCGCAGGCGGCGTCGATATCGTCGCCTCTGCTCTTTCTTACTGTTGTCATCACGCCGTGATCGACGAGGTATTTGGCGAATTTATTTGTTCTTTCTGTTGTCGCTTTTTGAAGTTGCACGCCCTCCACGTAATTGTAGGATATTATGTTTATTTTGACAGGAAAATGTTTTGAGAGTTTTATCAAATTATTTGCATCTTCGAAGCTGTCATTAAAATCTTTGAAAAGGATGTACTCGAAGCCTATTTTGTTTTTGTTCTTCAAATACATTTCCTTCAACGCTGCCATTATATCCTCTATCGAATTAGTTTTGTTGAACGGCATTATTTTATTGCGCTTTTGGTTGTCGGCGGCATGCAGGGATAAAGCGATATTGGACTTGAAATTATCTTCTGTCAGTTTTTTTATACCTTTTACAATTCCGGAGGTGCTCAATGTTATTCTTTTTGTAGAAAAG
>PDWI01002900.1_pt1 | contig 25185 bp, 22 predicted proteins | sample 1430891 | NCBI WGS metagenome assembly PDWI01 (sample SAMN01162508, study PRJNA174530) | Oral metagenome, whole genome shotgun sequencing project. | biome: Marine environment; feature: Marine mammal; material: Swab sample of the gingival sulcus; isolation source: swab sample of gingival sulcus...
TAGCTCTTTTCTTTTGTGCTCTCTTGAGTACTCAGCTATAATACCATATCACTTTTTTTATGTCAACATTTTTTTTCATTTTTTTTGTACTTTTTTTATACTTTCTCTTGAAACCTTTATTTTTCAACGCTTACAAAAAATATTTTTTTTACTTTTTTTTATAAATATTAAACCGTATAAATATATATTTGTGAAATATTGCAAAATAAATTTAACTACTATATAATTAGTACATAAAATTTTAAAGGAGATTTATAAATGAAAAATTATTTAGAACTATTTGTTCTCTTTTTTAAACTAGGTGCTTTTACAATTGGTGGTGGATATGTTATGTTACCACTTATTGAAAAAGAACTTGTAGATAAAAAAAAGTGGTATAATGAAGAAGAGTTTTTAGAAATAATTTCAATATCACAGTCTTCCCCTGGTCCAATCGTTATAAACGCCGCTATGACCATAGGCACTAGAAGAATGGGATTTATAGGCGGACTAATTTCAGTTATTGCAGCCGTCTTACCTGCGTTTAGTATAATATTTTTCCTATCTATTTATTTTTTTGAATTTAGAAATAAACCAATCGCTATCAAAATGTTTAAATCAATAAGACCTGCAGTTGTAGGGATTATACTAGCGTCTGCAATCAGACTTACAAAACTTGTATCTAAAAAAAATTATAAAATTTTGATTATAACAGTTATTTCATTCTCTTTAATTATTGTGTTAGATTTTAAGACTGTATATGCACTGCTAATTAGCGCATTAATTGGTTTTATTTATTATGAATTTATTGGTGATAAAAATGTTAGATAAATTATTTTTTTCTTTTATTAAAATAGGTACATTTGCTTTTGGTGGAGGATACACGGTTCTTGCACTCATAAAAGATATAATTATAACCAAAAATAATTGGGTAAATGATGAAATTTTTATTGATATAGTAGCACTCTCTCAAATGACACCTGGTCCTATTGCAGTTAATTCTGCAACATTAATTGGAAGTAAAATCAGTGGCTTAATAGGAAGTATTGTAGCTACAATAGGGGTTATCCTGCCCGCTATATTTATAGTGAGTATTTTAAATTATATAATTACAAAAAATAAAAAAAGTAGATTTATTAAAAATCTACTTAAATCATTGCAACCCGCATCTATCGGTTTAATATTTGCTGCAGCATTTACACTTGGTCATAAAAACATAATTGACATAAAATCATTTCTAATAATGGTAACTACTTTAATAGTAGCTTACAAATTAAGATTAAATCCAATTATAATAATAATTTGTAGCGGAATTTTAGGAATAGTTATATACTAAAAGCCAAGATTTAATATAACTACACCAAAACCACTAGAAAACGATATTTCAGCATTATTATCTGTTATTTCATTAGATGATAATAAGCTAGTAAACGGCATTATATCTTTATTATCCAAAGCATACTTAAAACCTTTCATAGATAAAGATTCAATTTTAGAAAATGGCATTATAGACAAGGTATAACCTACCTTGTTTTTTATTTGCATCGTTTTCATAAGCGGCATTATATAATTAAGTCCATCAGTAATTTGAATTGAATTAAAAGAATTTGCAAATTTAACTATAAGACCAGCATTAACAAAACTATGATCAAACCTTGAACCAATAGCACCTATTATATCGATATCAGTTACACCAATTTCACTAGCTCTAATAAGCGCATACTCTAAATCTGTAAAATCTTTTTCAGGATTAAGTTTTTCAATTTTCAAATCACCTAATTCTCTTATATAAGAAGAACTAATTTCATCATTGGAATCCATATCACCTACAAAATAATTAGGTTTTAATCCAAGTTTTTTCAAATGATAAATACCACCGTCTACAGCAATTATTAAATCATATTTATTTTTATCTATACTAAAAACTTCATTATCTAAATAAGAACCCGACGCTGAAATTAACGCTTTAAGCATTCATAATCTCCATAAACTTCTCAATACTTTTAACAGGATCCTTAGCATTAAAAACAGCTGAGCCTGCAACTAAAACATCTGCACCTGCATCTATTAACGCTCTAGCATTTTCGTGACAAACACCACCGTCTACTTCTATAATAGTATTTGCTCCCTTTTCATTTATTAACGCTTTTAGTTCTTTAACTTTTTCTATTCCCTCTTCTATAAATTTTTGTCCGCCAAAACCAGGATTAACAGACATAATAAGTACAACATCAATATCATTTATTACGTGCTTCAAATTGCTTACAGGCGTATGCGGATTTAAAGATACTCCCGCTTTCATACCCAAAGATTTCACTTTTTGTATGGCTCTATGTAAATGAGTACATGCTTCATAGTGCATAGTAAATAAATCTGCCCCAACTTTTTTAAACTCTTCTGCATACCTAACAGGGTCTTCAATCATAAGATGAACATCAAAAAATAAATTACTAACTTTTCTTATATCTTTAATTACTACAGGGCCAAAAGTAATATTTGGAACAAAAATTCCATCCATAACATCTATATGTACCCATTTAAGCCCTGCTTTCTCAAGCATAATCATTTCTTCTTCTAACCTTGCAAAATTTGCAGACAAAATTGATGGTGATAGCTCTGCCATAATAACCTCCCTAACTAATATTTACTTTTTTCTTTAATATAAATAATTGAACTTTTATAAAATTCGTATCTTTCAACACTTATTTTATTTTCTTTAACAGCATTTAATACAGAACATTTAGGCTCAAAAATATGGATACAATCGCTAAATTTACAATCATAACTAAATTCATTTATATCAGGCATATAATTTTTGAAATCTAAAATATCAATATCATCTAAAGTATAATTTGTAAACCCCGGAGTATCACATAAAAAAACGCCTTCTTTTACTCTAAATAATTCCGAATGTCTTGTAGTATGCTTACCACGCATTAACTTTTTACTAATTCCCGAAGTTTCCATATTTGCATTTGGTATTATTTTATTTATAATTGTAGATTTGCCAACGCCTGACGGCCCTGCAATAACATTTACTCCTAAAGATAAATTTTCTACTAAATCCTTTATAGTATCCCTATTTTCAAAACCTGTAAAAACAATTTTATAAGGCAAATTACTGTATATTTTTATAATATCATTAATAAATTTTCTATCTTTATCAATATCTGATTTATTAAAACAAATAAGGGGAGTAATTCCCCTTATTTCACAAGCAACAAGAAGACTATTTAACAATTTGAAATCGGGATTTGGTGACCTAACAGCAAAAGTTACAATAACCATAGATACATTAGCTGTTTCAGGTCTTTTTAAAAAGTTATTTCGCTTATGTACTTTACATATATATGCAAAGTTTTCATCTTCAGGGTCAATATCTAAATCTACTATATCTCCCACTATAGGCTTTATATTTTTATTCCTAAGTTTACCCCTAGACGATGCATTATAAAACTTTCCACCCGACTCAACTATATATCTTCTCGTAATAATTTTTACAATTCTTCCCTGCATACTGCCCCATTACTGCTTATCAAAATTTTCAGTTTTTTCATCTGCAAGTCTATCATCAACGTAAAATTTAAGTTTAACAACGCCGCTTCCCAATAAGTCAATTTTAACGTTTGGCTTATTGTCAGAGTACGTCTTTTTAAAGAATTCAACTTCTTTACCATTAACAACTTTAACAATCTTAATGACATGTTTTTTTCCATCTTGTTTTAAAGGAATAAAATATGACTTTTTACTTTTAGTTGGTTTAGGTTCAGTTGCAGGTTTTTCAGCTGGAGTTTCTTTGGGATCTTTTGGTTCTTTTGGTTCTTCTGGTTCCAAATCTTTTTTACCAAGAGAAATAATAAGGTCAACAACTGTTCCCTCTGCTACTTCCTTACCAATAGGTACAGACTGCATAATTATTCTATCTTTATCTACTTCACTATCATTTCTAGTTTGTAATCTACCAACAACCAACTTCATATTCCTTAAAGTTTCAATAGCCTCACTTCGTTTTTTATTAACTAAATCAGGCATTACAACTTTGCTAGAATCTTTACCAATACTTACAATTAATGTAACTTTAGTACCTTTTTTAACTTCTTCGCCTTCAGAAGGACTTTGATCAATAATTTTACCAGGCTCACTACCAACCTTAAATTTCTTTTCAGCCTCTACAGATAAATTTAAAGATTTAGCTTGCTCACTTGCATCTTCAAAACTAAGTCCTACAAAACTAGGTATTTTAACCATTTGTATGCCCTTACTCAAAACAACTTTTACTATTTGACCCTCTTTTAAAGCCACCCCTTTTTCAGGAATTTGTGAAATAATTATATCTTTTTCATACTTATCACTAAACTTTTCATCAGTTTTTTCAATAGTTACTTTTTTATTTTTTAATAATTCATTTGCCTCACTTAAAGTCATACCTACAATTTCATCCATAACCATTTCCACAGCTGGTTTCTCTACAACCTTTTTAGGCTCACTTTTCGGAAAAACGCTATTATAAAACAAAAATAATAATATAACACCTATTAAAAGTCCGCCAAATATAGCTATTAATATAGGTAAAATGCTTGACTTTTCATCATCTTCTTCTTTTTCTTCTATAACTCTACTATCAAAAATTTTACTATCAAATTCATGTCTATTATCAACAGGAAAATCAAGTGGACTTTCTACAACATTAGTAGCTAATGAATATAAATAAACAGTTTTATCAACTATTTCTAACTTTTGCGCAAGCGCACCTTCTAATTCTTTTTTAGGGTTTTGTTTTAATTCTTCAAAAAGTTCTATAATAACATCAACGTTATCAAATCTATTTATAGGAGCTTTAGATATAGCCTTTGTAATTATTTTATCTATACTGCCATTTACCCCAAAATTTATATATTTTGCCTTTACGCATTCGGCTCTATCATGCTTTTTTAAAATTGCAGCAGGTGTTTGAGCATCAAATGGAACAAGGCCTGTTACAAGTTCATATAACACTATACCAAAAGAGTATATATCAGTACGTTTATCAATTACACCTTGATTTATTTGCTCAGGAGATGCGTAATGTAAAGAACCCATAGCCTCTCTTTTATGAACAATTGTATTGCCGTTATTAAAACTAGCGATACCAAAATCTGAAACTTTATAAACTCCATTTCCAGCACTCAAAATGTTTTGTGGTTTTATATCTCTATGAATTATCCCTGCATCATGTGCATATTTTAACGCATACAAAATTTGTAAAGAAATATTTATTATTTCTTCATTTTTTAAATAAACATCCTTACTCTTTATATAATCTTTCAAAGTTTGAGTTTCCAAAAGTTCCATTACTATATAATGAATTTGATTATCAGAGCCTACCCCTAAAACTTTAACTATATTTTCATGGTCAAGCTTTTGTATAGCCTCTGCCTCTGTATGAAATCTAGTAACTATATCACTATCATTTACAAACTCTTTTTTTAGTATTTTCAAAGCAACAAGTTCATTTGTTTCAAGGTCTATAGCCTTATAAATATCATTCATACCACCCGAACCAATTGATTCTATAAGTTTATATCTATTGTTTATCATATTATCCATAACACTAACACTACAGTTTAATCAAAATAACGCTGCAGTTATCCTTACCTCCATTCTCATTTGCTTTAGCTATCAATTTTTTTACAGCTGACTTTGGTCTGTTTTTTAAAATTATATTTTTAATAACAGATTTATCTACATAATCGTGAAGACCATCTGTAGAAAGCAATAATTTATCATTTTTTTTAACTTTGATATTCAATTTTTGTATATTTAATTTTTCAGGTAGACCTATAGCTTGTGTCAAAGCGTGCCTATACTGATGAGTTTTAGCTTTTTCTTCATCAATAACACCCGCATCTAAAAGTTTTTGAACAACTGTATGATCCCTAGTTAATCTTAAATAATTATCAGAATTTAATAGTGTAGCCCTACTATCTCCGATATGTTGTATATAACAATTGTTACCAACTATTAATGCTACCAAAATAGTACAACCCATATCTTTTTTATTAATATCTTCGTTTGCAAGTTTATAGATATAATCATTAGCATATAAAATAGCATCCCTAATCATATTAGAATAAAATTTATCATCTAAATTTAATTTAAAATTCTTTTTAATATGTTCATATACAACGGTACATGCCTCTTTAGATGCTACTTCTCCAGCATTGTACCCACCCATACCGTCAGATATTATAAACAAAGATAGTTTTTTATCTACAATTATATAATCTTCATTATTTTCTCTAGTCAATCCTACATCAGATAAAAAAGCATACTCCATTACCCCTCCATAATTTTATAAACGCATCAATTTTGATATAAAAAAACCATCAGAATAAAGATTGTCTTGAACAAGATTTACAAACTCATTATTTAAATCTTTAGTTTCCAAAGAAACAACTTTGAAATTAGAATTTTTTTCAATAAAACATCTAATTTGTTCTTCGTTTTCAAAAGGCAGTATAGTACAAGTAGAATAGTATAAATAGCCATCCTTTTTGACATATTTAGATACGTTGTTAAGTATTTCCTCTTGTAATTGTACCATACTTTTTAAATTTTGTGTACTCTTTCTATATTTAATTTCGGGTTTTTTAGAAATTATACCTAATCCACTACAAGGAAGATCAGCTATTACAACATCAAATTTTTCTACATAATCTTCATTAAATACAGTAGCATCACCTAATTTAGTTTCTATATCAATTCCCAATCTTTTTGAATTATCAAGAAGTCTATCTAATTTTTTATCATAAATATCTTGCGCTATTAACTTTCCACTTGTTAATTTTTCTGCTACCCCAAGTGATTTTCCGCCCGGTGCAGCTGCTACATCTAAAACTTTTTCATTCCCATTTATATCAACCGTATTTATCATAATTATAGATGATATATCTTGAATATAATAGTAACCATTTAAAAACGATGGTAACGATGTAAAATTATTAGCAAATTTTTCAACTAGTATTGCATTTTCGCAAATATCTGAAGGCTTAACAATAAAACCCTCTTCAATCAATATTTCTAAAAGCTTAGTTCTAGTAATCTTCTTTTGATTTACTCTAAAATAAATTTTAGGTACACTCTGATTTACTTCAAGTATTTTTTCAAGTCTTTTTCTGCCATAAACCTTTTCTAAAACTTCAACAAGTTCTATAGGATGAGAATATATAATAGACAAAGATTTTAATGAATTATCATTGGGCAACAAATCTTTATTTCTTAAAAATTGCCTTAAAATTGCATTTACAAAGTTTTTTGCGTGCGGAAATAAATTTTTAGCACTTTCAACATAATGATTTACAGTTAGGTAGTCTTTATTATCATCCATAAACTCTATCTCATAAATAGCGCACATCAAAAGAATTTTTACATTCTTTTTCGGCTTTTTATTAGAAAGTTTATCTATATAGTATTCTAATTTAATCCAGTTTTTAACAACACCCATACAAAGCGTTTTTATATAAGACTTTTCATTATGACTAAACTTATTATCTCTATCTATCCTACTAGTTACAACAGAAGAATACGCATCGTTATACATAATATCATAAATACAATTAAAAATATATTTATGTGTATCTATCAACATAAAATTGTTCCCTTTGTAAGTTCATAGCCTTTTAAAAATTCTTTAACTTCCATTTTCCTTTTGCCCATAAGCTGAACCTCTTTAATTTTTAAAACGCCATCTCCACAAGCAACTAAAAAATAATCTTTTTCTACTTCAACAATTTCGCCCGCATTTAAAACTTTATTTGAATAATCTTCAACTTCAAAAATTTTAAGCCTTTTATCATTTAAATTAGTATAGGCTACAGGATACGGATTTAATCCCCTTACCAATAAATCTATTTCTTTTTTTGTTTTTGACCAATCAATATACGCCATATCTTTTGTTATCTTACTTGCATAAGTACCTTTAATTGGCTGCGGTTTCAAAGAATATTCATCTTTTTCTAAACTAGATAAAACCTTAATTAACGCCTTTTGTCCACATTCTTTAAGTTCATTTTCTAGACTCCCCGTAGTAGTAAAATTAGTTATAGAAACTTTATCTACATAATAAACATCGCCCATATCAAGACCCTCGTTCATCTTCATAATAGATACGCCAGTTTCATCAAAACCTGATAAAATAGCATGATGTATTGGTGCTGCACCCCTTAAATTTGGGAGTATTGATGCGTGAACATTTATAAAGCCATATTTTGGCAAATCTAAATATTTTTTTGGTATAAGTTTTCCGTACGCAACAACTACTACAGCATCCGGCTTGTATAAATTCAAAACTTTTTCAAACTCATCATCTAATTTTTCAAATTGATATACAGGTATATTGTATTTTAAAGCCTCTTCCTTAACGGGTGGAAATTTGATTTTCTTCCCACGCCCGCTCTTACTATCTAGCCTTGTTACCACCGCTTTTACATTTACAGTTAAATTTATTTTTTCAAGTATATATCTAGCAAATTTGGGAGTTCCCATAAAAATTATATTCATTACTATCCTCTATGAAATATTTCTATTCTCTTTCTTTTTTAAATTCTTCTCGTAATTACTCATAAACTTATCAAATTCTTCTTCAGTTGGATTCATTTTTAAAGCAATATCCTTGTAAAGTCTACCATTTATATGGTCGTATTCATGGCAAACTGCTCTAGCCATAAAATCATGTGCTACAAGTTCTTGTTCTTCATAATTTTCATCTAAATATTTAACAACCACAGTTTTTGGTCTAGCAACAATACCCGCTTGTTCAGGAATACTAAGACACCCTTCTATCCCAACTTGTTCGCCTTCCATTTTAACAATTTCAGGATTTATAAACACTCTCATACCGTCACCGTCAAAAATATCTATAACAAAAATTCTACGCAATACACCTATTTGTACCGCAGCTAAACCAACTCCATTCTCTTTGTACATTGTTTCTTTCATATCTTCTATGAGAACTTTCAATTTATCATCAAATTTAGTAACTTCTCTTGACCTTTTTCTTAAACAATCATCAACATCCAAAATTCTAATATTTCTTAAAGCCATATTTTTTATCCTTTCTATAACTTAACTACAAAACACTTGGCGAAAAATCAAGTGTTACATCAACGTTTTTGTTTAATATTTTATATTTATCAATTACTAAAATATTATAAAGAATTTTAGCCATTTTAGAATGGTTTTCGGCATTATTCTTTAAAAGTAAATAGTAACTATATTTATTTCTTATTTTTGTATAGTATTCCGCTCTAGGTTTATAAATAACAACGTCCATATTTTTTTTATTGAGTAAAGTATTTATAAATTCAAAACAAATAGATGCACTATCTAAACAAAGTTTATTATCACTAGATGAAAATTTAATCATATATAACTTTGAATACGGAGGAAAGGTTGTAAGTTTTCTTATACTATTTTCTTCTGATATAAATGAATAGTAATCATAATCTTTTAGATATTTAAAAACTCTATTCTCTACATCCATAGTTTGAATTAAAGCTAAACTATCACCCCTATGCCTTCCAGCTCTACCAATAAGCTGATAAATAAGAGAAAATCCTCTTTCTACAGCTAAGTAATCGGGAGAGTTAAACATAAGATCAGCCCTTAAAACACAAGCTAAAGTAACACCTTTAAAATCTAACCCCTTTGCAATTACTTGAGTTCCTACTAGCGCCGATATTTTTCCTTCATTAAAATCGGAAAGTATTTTACTATATTTATCTGAATCAGCTGTAAGCAAACTATCAACTGCAACAAATTTTTCATTTTTAAAAAGTTCTCTCAAATCTTCTACAACAGAACGAACAGCAGGCAAAACATCAAAAAGCTTACCATTACAGATTGTGCAGTTACTATATTTTTCAATCCTATATGCGCAGTATTTACAAACAGCTAATCCTGTATTATTTTCTATACTGAGCGATACATCACAATTAATACATTTTTCTATATGTCTACATTCTTTGCACTGCCTATACGAAGAGTACCCACGCCTATTATGCAATATAATAGCTTGTTCTTTATTTTTAAAAGTTTCAGCTAATTTTTCATACATAATTTCTGTTATATCCCCTAATTTTATTTTATTATTTACCATATCAACGATATGAATTTTAGGAATTTTAGCATTTTTAGGCCTTTTTTTCATATGTAGCATTAAAAAATTTTCTTTTTTAGCAGCTACTATATGTTGAAGTTTGTTCGTTGCAGAACCAAGTATTATATCGACATTAAAAAACTTACTCACGCCCATCATAAGTTCAACTGCATCATATTTTGGCGTAAAATCTGACTTATAACTACTTTCATGCGCCTCATCTATAACAATTAAACCCAAATCTTTAAACGGACAAAATATAGCACTTCTAGCACCAACTATAACTTCAATATCTGAATTTGCTATTTCATTATATTGTATAGCTTTATTAATAGAACTTATATGAGCGTGTATTACAGCTATTTTTTTGCTAAGACTGGTTTTAATACGACTTATAAGTTGATGAGTTAAGGCAATTTCAGGAACTAATATCAAAACTTGCTTTTTATTTAATATTACTTTTTTAGCAATTTCCATATATACTGCAGTTTTTCCAGAACCCGTAATTCCATTTATAATAGCCTTAAAATGTTTATTTTTAGCTTTGTATTTGCTATAGGTGTCTATTATTGCGCTTTGCTCATCTGTAAATACAATTTCTGTAACATCGTTACTTAAACCCTTGTCAGTTATATAATTAGTTGCATCAGATTTTTTATCTAAACTATATTTTGAAAAAAATTTCTTTTTAACTAAATTTTCAATATCTTTAGTTGTAGAATTTGTTGCTCTTCTAAGTTTTGAAATTTCGACATAAGGTAGTGAATTTACATACTTAATTAACCTTATAATTTTAACATTTCTATCAGGTATATTTAATAATGTTTTTTCTAAATCATCAAAATTTTTGCTAATAAATACTTCTTCTTTTTCTTTAACTTTCAAACTAAAGTCTTGTATTTTTTCAAGTTTACAAGATGAAAGTAAATTTTTTAGTTCTTTATTTTTAATGATTTTTTTTATATTAAGTTCACTAATTTTATCAAACTTATGAAAACCCAAAATATCGTCTAAAAATACATAATTAGTATTTATATTTAGCACTTGCTGTGCGGGTAAAACTGTTAAATAAGCCTTTTGAAATGTACTAGCATAAACTTCTCTTAAAAATTTAATCATATACATTTGATAATTTGTAAAAGAATATTTTTTATCCAATATATAAATTATATCTTTCAATTTAATTTTACTATCCAATAAAAAATCATCAAAAATCACTTCATAAACAAGACCTTCAATGTAAGAATTATAAGTTCCAAATGGAATGACAACCCTATCTCCAACTTCTATATTATTTTTATATTTTTCAGGTACAGAATATGAAAACAATTGATCTAATTTTCTAACATTTTTATCTACTATAAGATTTACATACATTTATCTTTTAAAACCTTTTCGAGTTTATCAGCTATAATCCTTGCAAGTTCTATTTTCGTCATAACATCATAATCAGTAACACCATATTTATCTATAATACTTGCTTTGTTAGTGTCTACAGAAAAACCTGCATTTTTAGATTTTATATTATTTGCAACAATAAAATCAAATCCTTTTTTAGATAGCTTTTCCTGTGCATTTTCAATTAAATTTTGAGTTTCTGCAGCAAATCCAACTTTAACCAAATTTAATCCCAACAAATTAACTTCCTTTGCTATATCAGGATTTCTAACCAAATTCACAGTTAAATCATCATTTGATTTTTTAATTTTATTATCAAAATAACTTTCTGGTCTATAATCTGCAACTGCCGCAGAAAAAACTACTGCATCTACATTTTTTATGTTATCAATAACTGCATCACGCATCTCAATAGCACTACATACTTCAATAAATTTACAATTTAAATTTTTAGGTATATTTGTTTTACCTGTAACAAGTATTACATCTGCCCCTTTATCTATTAAGGCTTTCGCTACGCTATAACCCATTTTTCCTGTAGAAGGATTACTTAAAAATCTTACAGGGTCTAAATGCTCTCTTGTTGCCCCTGTAGTAACTAACACAGTTTTTCCTTTTAAAGAATTTTCAACTCTTAAATTTTCAGTTATAACATCTACTATGTGATTTATATTTGCAAGTTTTCCCTTACCAAAATCCCCACAAGCAAGCAAGCCTTCTTCGGGTTCTATAAAAGAATACCCTCTTTTCTTTAAAATGTTTATATTATCTTGTATAACTTTACTTTCATACATTAAAACATTCATCGCCGGTGCAATTATAACTTTTTTATTTGTAGCAAGAACTGTTAAACTAATTAAATCATCAGCTAAACCGCAAGCCAGCTTTGAAATAGCATTAGCAGTAGCTGGAGCAATAATAATTACATCAGAATTTTTAGCAAGACTTATATGTTTTATACCTTGAAAGTCCATGTCAAAAGATGATATGTGCACAGGATTTGAAGTTATAGCCTCAAAACTCAATGGAGTTACAAACTTAGTTGCATTATCAGACATAACAACATCTACTGACACACCCTTTTTAGATAAACTACTAGCTATATCTAAAGATTTATAAGCGGCAATCCCACCTGTAACACATAGTAAAACTTTTTTACCCTTTAACATTTTAGATACTTTCTTCAGTATTAACTATTTCATATTCGCCATTATAAATATCTTTAATTGCCCTTGTAACAGGTTTTTCAAAATCGTCTAAAGACATATCAATTTCTTGTAGATTACCTGAATCATTTTCTTTATTTGCACCTAAAATTTCTTTAGCTCTCTTTGCAGTAGCAACTATAAGAGTATATCTACTCCCGCTTATTTCAAGCATTTCATCTATAGATGGTTTTATCATAAGTCCTCCTTATACACTTAGTATATTGTCAATAACAACATTTATCTCATTATTGACCCTACTTCTATTTACTTTAATTATATTTAAAAGGTCGTTTGATGATTGTTCTAAATTTTCATTTATAACATAATAATCATAATGATTAATATAAGAAACTTCCATAAGCGCTCTTTCAATACGCTTTTCTAACATTTCTTCACTTTCACTTCCACGATTTTTTATTCTTCTTTTAAGTTCATTTAAACTAGGTGGCAAAACAAAAACAAAAATAGCTTTAACACCAGAGTCTTTTAATTTTTTAGCCCCAACTACTTCTATATCTAGTATTACATCTTTACCTTGACTTAAAAATTTATCTACTTCAGATTTTAAAGTTCCATAATAATTATCAAAATGTTCATTATACTCTAAAAATTCACCCTTATTGAGCCTATCGAGAAATTGTTCTTTATCAATAAAATAATAATGTTTTCCGTCTACTTCCCCTTTTCTAGGTAATCTTGTAGTAGCAGACACTGAAAAAGAAATATTTTCATCTATATTTCTAACAATTTCTGTAATACTCCCTTTTCCTACACCCGAAGGTCCAGAAACTATTATTAAATTCCCTCTTTTATTCAATTTAGACTCCTTAAAATAACAATTAATTTAAATAATACTTGCTATTTATATAATTACAGTATAAACTAATTTATATAATATTTAATCATTATATTATAGCACAAATACCATAATATTAAAATAGAAAAGGAAAAAAAATGGCTTTTGATGGATTTTTTTTAAGAGAAGTTGTAAGAGAAATGCGTGAAACACTTCTGAATAAACGAATTGATAAAATATATCAAACTGAAAAATATGAAATAATAATATATTTTTCAAAACAAAAAAAACACTACCTATATATAAATGTAAGTGCTGATAGTCCAAGGTTTTACATAACTGACGAAAAAATTTTAAAACCAGATACTCCACCTATGTTTGCAATGTTATTAAGAAAACATTTAAACTCCGCCATATTATTAGATATAAAACAAAAAAAACTAGACAGAATTTTCGAATTTATATTTTTATGCAGAGATGAACTTGGAGAAGAAAGACAAAAATCTTTAATTATAGAAATAATGAATAGACATTCAAATATAATACTTATAGATGATAAAAACGAAGTAATAGAATGTATAAAAACAGTGAGTCCATTCGTAAGCAAAAGACCTATGCAAAAGGGTGAATTATATACCTATAAAGATATTTGCAAACAAAAAATTTCTGAAACCAATAAAGAAGCTTTTATAAACGAACTTAAAGAAAGCACAGAAAAATCAAAATATATATACCAAAATTATAGCGGTTTTAGTCCGTCAATTTCTAATAGCATAGTATATGAATTAAATTCAGATTATGAAAAAATTTATAACAGACTAATAGAAACAGAAAATACTACCTCAAAAAATTGTTATATATATTCAGGTAAAAAAGAAGAGCTATCTAGCGTAAAACTTTTAGACAAAGAAGATAAATTAATTGATATTTGCGAAGACTTTAATATAGCATATTCAAATTTTTATAAGAAAAAAAATAGCACTAACATATTAAAGAGAGAAACAAACACCCTAAACAAAGTTATAGAAAATATAATAAAAAAATTAAATAAAAAAATTAAAAACTTAAATACCGATATAAAAAACGCTGAAAATTTAAACCTTTACAATAAGTATGGAGAACTATTACTAGCAAATAAAGACACTTTTAATAAAGGAGATAAAACTGTTACTGTGTATGATTATTATGAAAATGAAAATATAATCGTCCCATTAAAAGAAAATAAAAACCCACTAGAAAACTCTGATTATTACTATAAGAAATATCAAAAAGCAAAAAGCACATTAATAGTTGCAAAAAAACAAATAGAAATAGCAAAAGAAGATTTAAGCTATTTAAAAAGAGTTTTACTTACGCTAGAACAAGCAGAATCTTACGAAGAAATAAATGAAATAAAAAATGAATTAAGAGAAGAAAGTTTTATAAAAAAAATAAATAGCAGAAAAAGAAAAAAAGAAAAAAAATTACCGCCAAGAGAATTTATAAGCCCAAATAATTTCAAAATAAAAGTAGGACGAAACAATTTACAAAACGATGAGTTAAGTTTAAAATCTTCAAATAAAGACCATATATGGCTACACACAAAAGATATACCAAGCGCTCACGTAGTATTAAATGGAAATTTTGACGAAATAGATGAATCCGATTTATTATTTGCAGCAAAAATTTGCGCATACTATTCAAAGGCTAGAGAATCAGAAAATGTACCTGTAGACTATACTAAAATCAAAAATGTTACAAAACCAAAAGGAGCAAAACCCGGAAAAGTAATATATATAAACCAAAAAACTATATATGTTACCCCTTTTATTCCAAATTAAAAATCGCCCTAGGGCGATTTTTTTATAAAATTTTATACCAAATTTTCTATGAAACCCGATAAGAAATAATATTGAAAATAATTAACTATAAACAAAATAAAAAATGCAAAATTAAAATTCCCTATCCACCTATAACTATTATCTTCTTCCTCAATCTCAAAGGAAAGCATATTAGCATAAATATGTGAAAACGTATATATAGCAATCAAAATACTTATAAAAATTATAGGTTTAGTAATTAAAACATTTAGATTATAAGCTTTTTCATTTATACTTTTAACTAAATTTAAATACATAAAAATTCCCGATAATATAGGCACAATAGAATTTAAAGATAATCTGATTTTTGAATTAAAATTATTTTTATAAAGAAATGATAAAATAAAATTAAAAAGAAAACTTATTGCCATAGTAACTATAAACGATATAATGCCAACCATTAAAAACGTAAATACTACTGATACTAAAATCATTGAACCTATTTGAAAACACATACTTATATCAATGTTTTTTGATTTATTTATAAATTCTACGTTAGAGCTTTCAACCATTTTTTTTACTTTTTTGTTTCCTTTTTCAAAGCAAAACAATATATTATCACCTTCAGATTTAAAATATTTTAAATTACTCTTTAAATTAAAGGACAAGGTTAGTCTTTTTTTATACGTCATATTTTTAGTATTCCACATAAAATATTCAACACCACTTTTTCTTTTAAATAAAGATATAAGATTTGGAACACCATTTTTTATAGATTCTATCATTCCATCATCAACAATTTCACTTCCTTCGTATTTTTTAATAACTTCAAATTTATTTTTTTCAAATTTTCCGATAAGTAAGTTTGAAATTTTCTTTCCGTGCTTTGTATTATAAGCAAATGTATATAGATATATAACATCATCTACTTCTAAAGCATCTGTAATACTTCCGATTTCAAAATAAAATTTGGAACTATATAAAACATTATTATAGTACTTTTTATCTTTAAAATTATATTTTAGTAAATTTATACCTGTAAGACCACCACTATCTGTCGTATATAAAACCTTTAAATTTGTATCAGAAATCAGTATTTTAGATGATACAACCGATTTTATAGGAAGATTTAAAATAACGTCCTTATTTTTATATAAAGTTGCTGAATCGTTTTTATATACAAATAGATAATCTCCTTTAACATCAAATCCATTTACATCTAAAGCTATTTTAACAAAATCAGATTTAGCATTTAAAGTTTTACTATCTAAAAGCATCTTATAAATATCTTTATCAGCCCTTACATAAATTACAACATCACCACTTTTATTAACAGATGTCTTGATATTCCACACATCTAAATCAATAGTATGTTTTTTTGAAATTTCACTTGTCAAATCTTCGCCAATTTTGTTTACATATAAATTCCCTTTGTAATATTCAAAACTATATACAAAATTTTTATATACCAAAGAATCCAACTTTATATCATTAATATCAGCCTTTAAATCACTTCCAACATAAAAAGCTGATGAAATATTTTTATTTGGAGTTTCCTGTATTTTTTTTAGAACTGTTACAAATGGTAAGATTGCCGAAAAAACCACTGCTATAAATAACAAAAAATAAACTTTTAAATTTTTACTCAAAAACATAAACCACCTATTCTTATGATATAAACATATCTAATGTAAATTGATTAGTCTTAGGCATTTTATCCAAGACTCCAAGTTCTTCAAGTGATAGTATAGTAGATTTATTAACGCCATTTATTTTCTTTAAATCTTCAACAGAATATATATCATTTTTAGACCTATATTCAACTACCGCTTCAGCCGCCTTTTCTCCAAATCCTTTAACTGCTTTAAAAGGTATTTGAAGTTTATCTCCTACAATTTCAAATTGCGACGCAGAAGATTGTTTCAAGTCTACATTATTAAAATTATAACCTCTAGCAAGCATTTCTTTGGCAAGTTCTAAAACATATATCTTATTTTCATTACCCTTACCTGACCTTAATAAATTAAGTTCTCTATTTATTGATGACGAACCCTTAATTATAATAGGAATATCAAAGTCTGCAATTTTAGAAGAAAAATAAGCACCATAAAAAGCTAAAGGATAATTAACTTTAAAATACGCTATCCTAAACGACATCATAACATAGGCGACAGCGTGAGCCGCTGGAAACATATACTGTATTTTTTTACAAGACTCTATATACCAATCAGGTATATTTTTTTCTCTCATTAAACTTTCATGCTCTTCGCTAAGCCCTTTACCTTTTCTAACTTTTTCCATTATGCTAAATGAATCAAATTTTTCAAGACCATTTCTAATTAAATACGTCATTATTTCATCACGTGTGCATATAGCATCTAATAGTGTACAAGTTTTATTTCTAACCAATTCTTGAGCATTGTTAAGCCAAACATCAGTACCGTGGGCAAGACCCGCAATTTTAACAAGTTCTATAAATGTATTTGGCATAGTATCTTTTAGCATTTGTCTAACAAACATTGTACCAAATTCAGGTATCCCAAGCGAACCCGTATCTTCATCATAACTAGCGTCCTTTATACCTAAACTCTTTGATGAACGAAATACTTCCATAGCATTTTTATCGTCAAATTTTACATTTAAAGCATTAAAACCCGTCATATCTTCTAATATTTTTATAGATGTAGGAGATTCGTGTCCAAGTAAATCAAGTTTTAAAATTTTACCACTTATAGCGTGATAATCAAAATGGGTTGTAATAACACCTTTACTTGCATCATTTGCTGGGTACTGTATAGGCGTAAAATCGTGTATATTTTTATTTTTAGGTACAACCATAATACCGCCCGGATGTTGACCTGTAGTATTTTTTATGCCTACTAAATTATTAGTAAGATACACACAAAATGCTTCACTCAAATCCTGCCCTATTCTTTCAAAATATTTTTTTACATAACCATAGGCTTTTTTGCCAGCAACAGTAGATATAGTCCCCGCCTTATAAACAAAAGTTTCTCCAAATAGTACTTTTGTGTATTCGTGAGCATCAGACTGATATATACTTGCAAAGTTAAGGTCAATATCAGGCTCTTTATCCCCGTTAAAACCTAAAAACGTTTCAAACGGTATATCGTGCCCCTCTTTTAAAAGTGCATTTCCGCATTTAGGACAATTTTTATCGGGTAAATCAAAACCGTCCAAAACATCAGTATTCACATCAAATTCTACAAAATTACAATTTTCACTACCACATAAATAATGAGGCTTCAAAGGATTAACTTCTGTAATCCCCGCCATAGTAGCAGCAAAACTAGAACCAACAGACCCCCTAGAACCAACCATAAATCCATCTTTTTCAGATTTAATAACCAATTCTCTAGCCACTATATACATAACAGAATATCCATTGCTTATAATAGATTCAAGTTCCCTATCAAGCCTATCTGTAACTTGTTTAGGTAAATTTTCACCATATATTCTATGTGCATTTGAATAGCATATCTTTCTCAAATTTTCATCCGAACCCTCTATAATAGGCGGAAAAGTCTTTTTTGGTATAGGCAAAATAGAACCAATTGAGTCAAATATTAAATTTGTATTTGTAATAACTATTTCTTTTGCTTTTAAGTTTCCAAGATAAGAAAATTCTTTTAACATATCCGAGGTTGTCATAAGATATAAAGGTTCACTCTTTTGAAGTCTTATAAAAGGCACTGTACTATTTAAAATAATATCTCTTAAAATTTCTTCATCAGGGTCTAAAAAGTATGCATTAGAAGTAGCAACTACAGTTATACCTAATTTTTGACCAAGCTTAACTATAGTGTTAATTATACCCCTATACTCTTCTTCGTTTAATATCAAACCGTCAGATAAAAGATTCATAGCAGATGCAAATGGCTGAACTTCTAAATAGTCGTAAAACTTTGCAATTTTAATAAGTTGTTCTTCACTATACTTATTCATTATCGCTTTAAAAAGCTCTCCATTAACTCCACCTGAACCAATTAAAAGTCCGTTTCTATTTTCTATTATTTCACTTCTTTTAACTAAAGCAACTTTACTAAACATCCCCATATTAGATGATGAAACCATTTTATAAAAAGAAGATAACGCCTCCTGCTCTTTAACCAATACAGTCATTTCATTTGTTCTATAATCTCGAAGAGGGATTTTATCATAGGCATACTCATTTAAAGAATGAGTATCAAAAACTTCCATATCCTTTAACTTATCAAACATTTTTATCATAGCATAACCCGTAGCCTCTGCGTCTTGATAAGCTCTATGATGATTTAAAAGCTGAACTCCAAGTTCTCTACAAATATATTTAAGACCGTGCCTTTTAATATCTGTAAGTACAAGTCTTGATAAAGTAAGCGTATCTATACACTTTTCATTGTAATTTAAACCTAAAACTTTAGAATTATATTTTATAAAAGACATATCAAAACTAGAATTGTGAGCAGCTAGAACAGAATTTTCACAAAACCTATTAAAATCATTGAGCACAACATCTATAGTTTTTGCATTTCTAACCATATCATCAGTTATACCTGTTATTTCTGTTATTTTTTCAGGTATATTTCTTTCAGGGTTTACAAACTCAGAAAATCTATCTACAACTTCCCTATTCTTAATTTTGACAGCACCTATTTCTATTATTTTATCGTGTATAGGAGAAAATCCTGTAGTTTCAATATCAAAAACAACATAAGTATCATCAAAAGATATGTTTTCATTAAAATCTGCAATTTTTTTATTATAATCTACAACATTAGCCTCTAAACCATATACTATTTTAAAGTTCTCATCTTGAAATTTCATAGCTTCAGGATAAGATTGTATGCCAGAATTATCAGTTATAGCAAAACCCCTATAACCATTTTTTTTGCACCTATTTACGATTTTTTCAACACTACAAATACCGCTCATTTGAGTCATATTTGTATGCATATGAAGTTCAACTCTCTTTTCAGTAGAAATATCTAAATTTTGTTCCACATATTCACTACGTGATATAGCAGAAACACTTAAAAGGTTCATTTTATCATAAGAGTCAAACTTAACCATACCCTTTACTTTACAATAAATACCTTCTTTAACTCCCATATATTTTGAAACATCTTTAGGATTTATAAACATTTTACACTTTATAGCATTTTTTTTATCAGTCAAATAAAAAGAAACTATTTGTGTTTCAGTTTTAGTTACAAGAGTATCTACAGAATATACAAACCCCTCATATATAACGCTACTATTTTCATCATTAGTACTATCTATAGGCTTTGCATCTTGATTAATTACACTTTTATAAATAAGTCTAGAGTCTATTTCTTTCTTTTTTCTTTTTGTTTTAGCCTTATTTTCTGCCTCAATCTCTATATTAGTTCTCAAAGCTTGCAACCTTTTATCAAGTAAACTCTGTTCTTTATTTTCACTAACTATATTTTCAGTTTTTACAAAGTTTATTTCGTCGCCATTATATTTTATGATTATATTTTCTTTTCCTACTCCTAATAATTCACTATAAGTTTGTGCTAAATTTTCTAGTTCAGTACGTTCTAAAATATTAGGTGCTAGTATTTCAACAATTGTATCCTTATCACGACTAAAAATATCTAAAATACTTATATCTTTCTTATCTTGTTTCAAATCAAACTCCTAACTACACAAACATTTTTGCTATATCATTATACATAACCATAACAAATAAAAATAACATCAAGGCAAGCCCTGAATAAGATATTAAATTCTCTACTTTTTCGCTTAATTTTCGTCTTATACACATCTCAATTAATAGTATAAACATTTTTCCGCCGTCTAAAGGTACAATCGGCAATAAATTCATAACTCCCAAATTTATAGATATAAAGGCTGTAAGAACTAATATAGACATAATCCCTGCATCGCTAGCTTTTCCTACAACATTTGCAATCCCAATAGGTCCTGAAAGTTCTTTCAGCATTTTTTTATCAGAAAAAAGTTTTGGTATAAATTTCACTATAGAAGTGCTCATAAAAACAAATGTATTTTTAGTTGAAACCGCTGCCATAGAAATACTTTTTTCATTAGAAGAAACGCCAATAATAAACCTATCTTCTTTGATATTTTTTTCAGGAGTTACGACTATATTAGATATTAATTTATTATCTCTCTTAACCGTTACAGAAATTTTTTCTCCCTTACTATTTTTTATAAATTCAACAATATCATTCCAATTTGAAATTTTGGTATCATCAAATTTAACTATTCTATCCCCTAAAATAATTCCTGCTTTCATCGCAGGGGAATTATCATTTAAATAGGTAACAAGATTTGACGGTTGACCGCTAAAAGAGTAAACGGCAAATAATAAAAGTATCGCAAATACAAAATTCATAAAAGGTCCTGCAAGCATAACGGTAAACTGTTTCCACCTAGCTTTTGATTTAAAAGTATTTGGCGAATCTGACTCTCCAGTTTCCCCAGCAAGCATAACTGCTCCACCAAGCGGAATAGCCCTAAAACTATATAAAGTTTCACCTTTTTTAAACTTAATAAGTTTCGGCCCAAACCCGAGCATAAATTGTTCTACTTCAATTTTATACATTTTTGCAACTATGAAATGTCCAAATTCGTGGACAAATACAATAGCAGAAAAAACTAATATAAAATAAATTATTTTAATAAATATCGCCATAAATATCACCTATCTTCTCATATAACTAAACTATAAACGCCTTAATATAAATGCAAAGCCTTAAATATAACATACAACAAAACCAAAGGCGTAACGAAAATTATAGAATCAAGCCTATCTAAAACGCCACCATGCCCCGGCATAATTTTTCCAAAATCTTTAATACCTGTAAACCTCTTTAAAATAGATGCCGTTAAATCCCCAATTTGTGCAAGCGCTGAACCTATTACTCCTAGAGCTACCGCTTCAAAATAAGTCATCTTATCATAAAACAAAAACTTCAAAGAAATAAGAACTATAACTGTACCCACTAACGCACCTAACGCACCCTCTTTAGTCTTATTAGGACTAATAGTTGGGCAAAGTTTATTTTTACCAATTAGCGTACCTGTAAAATATGCAAAGGTATCGCTAGCAAAGGCTATTATAAAAATTAAAAACATTTCATCGTAAGCTACATTATATAATAACATTAACATAATCATTGGCATACCTACATAAATTCCACCAAATAGCTCTATCAAAGCATTTTCAAAACGCCCCGTTTTAACAAAAGAGCTAAACATATAGACAAAATATATTAAAACTAACAAAGGTATCATTAATAAAAATGACGCTATAGCAAAATCTAAATCACTCCCATTTGATTTTAATGCATAATAGAATAGCGGAGCTGCAACTAAAGTTATACCAAACTGAATATTTGGCTCATAACCTTTAAGTTTAAAAGCATTGTATAGTTCATACACCCCAACACCTGCAACAACAGTAAGCGCAAGCTTAAAAACTACTCCCCCTGCATAAAATACCGCTCCTAAAACAACAAGGGCAACTATCGCAGATAGCACCCTTTTTTGTAATGTACTCATTATAAAAGACCCCCGTACCTTCTTTTTCTATGAGAAAAATTCTCTATAGCTTTATCTAAACTTTCTTCATTAAAATCAGGCCAATAAGAATCAGTAAAATAAAGTTCTGCATAAGATAATTGATACAAAAGAAAATTACTTATTCGCTGCTCACCACTAGTTCTTATTACTAAATCAGGGTCTGGTATACCATAAGTCATAAGTTTACTTTCAAATAAAGTTTCATCTATTTCACTAGACTCTATATTCATATCATTTATATCTTTAATTGCAGATATAATTTCTTGCCTTGAACCGTAATTGATAAATACGTTAAAATTAAGACCTGTATTGTCTTTTAAAGCATTTTCTAACTTTCTCATAGATTTTAATTCTCTGTCAGACATATTTTCAGAGCTACCTATAAATCGAATTTTAACATTATTTTTATTAAGTTCTTTTTCTTCATTTTTGCAAAATATATTTACTATATTCATAAGTCCAGAAACTTCATCTTGTGGCCTTGACCAATTTTCATTAGAAAAAGCAAAAACACTTAAATATTTAAGTCCAATTTCTCCTGAATATTTAACTATATTTCGAAGAGTTTTCATACCCTCTTTATGCCCCATAATACGGGGAAGTGAGCGTGATTTCGCCCACCTTCCGTTACCATCCATAATAATGGCGATATGATTTAAATTAAGCTTTTCTAAATTATACTTCAAGTACTTCTTCCTCTTTTTTCTTAACTACATTGTCTATATCTTTAACGTGACTATCTGTAATTTCTTGTACTTTCTTTTCCGCTCTTTCTAAATCGTCCTCTGTAATTTCTCCGTCTTTATGAGACTTTTTAAGAGCATCATTTGCGTGACGTCTTTCATTTCTAACTGCAATTTTAGCATCTTCGCCCATTTTCTTAACTTCTTTTACAAGTTCTTTTCTTCTTTCTTCCGTAAGCATAGGAACTGCTATTCTTATAACCTTACCGTCATTATTTGCATTAAACCCTAAATTTGCTGAATTTATTGCCTTTTCAATATTGGCAATCATATTTACATCATAAGGCTTAATTTGTATAAGTCTAGCTTCAGGCACTGAAATATTACCTGTTTGTTCTATAGGTGTATCAACTCCATAAAAATCTACCATTACCTTTTCAAGAATTTTTGGATTTGCTCTTCCTGCTCTAACTCCGTTTAATTCATCTTTAAAGAAAGATAACGTATTTTCCATTTGTTCTTCCAAATGATTTAAAATTTCTTTAGTCATATTATTCTCCTTTTATTATAGTTCCTATTTTTTCTCCACTCATCGCAATTTCAATATTTTCTGGCGGATTTAATGCAAACACCAATATAGGTATGTTGTTTTCTTTACACAAAGTAACTGCAGTTTGATCCATAACCATAAGATTTTTTTCTATAATTTCTGTATAAGTCAGCTCTTCATATCTTATAGCATTTGGATTAACTTTTGGATCATCAGAATAAACAGCGTCAACATTTTTAGCTAAAAATATTATTTCTGCCTCTATTTCACAAGCCCTTAAAGCTGCAGTTGTATCAGTAGAAAAGAAAGGATTTCCTATTCCCGCAGCAAATATTATAACCCTACCCTTTTCAAGATGTCTTATAGCTTTCTTTTTGATGTAAGGTTCTGCCACTTTAGGCATACTTATAGCTGACATTACTCTTGACGGAATTCCAACTCTTTCAAGAGTATCTTGCAAGGCTAAAGCATTCATAACAGTAGCAAGCATTCCAATATAATCAGCAGTACTCCTATCCATTTCATTAGACGTTCTACCTCTCCAAAAATTACCGCCACCAATTACAAGAGCGACTTCTATTCCCTTATCGGTAAAACTTCTAATTTGCTCACTAACTCCTTCAAGCATTTTAGGGTCAATTCCCACCCCTTTATCGCCAGAAAGAGCTTCACCACTTATTTTAAGTAAAACTCTCTTATATGTTTTTCGCAAAACAACCTCCTTTTATTTCATCTATTAGAAATAATATTATAAATTATTATTTGAGTAGTTTACTAATATAAACAACTAGCTATATTTATACTATTATACACTAATTTTAAATAATTTTGTAGGCTATTTTTTAAATTGAAACAAAAATTAATTTTAAACAATATATTAAACCTTAAATCATTAGCAAACAATAAAAGCATAGATATTAAACTTATATAATTATAATTATTTAATATTATTATAGCAGATTAAAATATTGATATGAACCCCTAAATCCGGACACAAGTTATTTAGTATTTTAAGCGGAATGTAATCTGTACTTAACAGGTGACATTCCGTTTAATTTCGTCTTA
>PDWI01002901.1_pt1 | contig 25179 bp, 16 predicted proteins | sample 1430891 | NCBI WGS metagenome assembly PDWI01 (sample SAMN01162508, study PRJNA174530) | Oral metagenome, whole genome shotgun sequencing project. | biome: Marine environment; feature: Marine mammal; material: Swab sample of the gingival sulcus; isolation source: swab sample of gingival sulcus...
TTTACCAAGATCGTGGAGGATTCCCAGAATTTTTCCAATTTCCCCCAGAGCGATCTTTTGGGCAAACTGACTGCATTTTTTTCCCGTACCCAAAAGATGGGTTTGTACAGATTGTTTCTGCTTATCAGATTTTCTGCAATGTGCGATAGATTGTAAAGACATTTGAGGTTTCCATTTATTGCCATGGAAATTTCTGATTTCTGATTCAATAAATTTGAATAGCTCACTTTTGTTTTTAATATGCAAAAGAGGAGCTTTCGCTGTTGCTGGATTAGTGCAATAGTGTGTCTTTGAAAAAAGGTAGGCTTTGCCGGCTTGGCTGAACAGTTTTTCAGCTGCGGCAATGATATAGTTTTACAGGAATAATTTTTTGATAATGCACAAAATCATTGTCTGTTGTAAAAATTGCAACATCCATTCTACTGGCAACTGCGCAAATAAGAAAATCTATATGTGACCCCTGAATCCCTTTTTTCCTGCATTGGTTACTGAACTCAGCGGCAAGTTCATAATCGGAATCTTTTATGGCAACATTATCAAAATAAGAGAGCTTTTCTCTGATTTTTAAAAATTGTTGCAGATCACTATAACCAGATAGGATTTCCTGCCGTATTGGACCAATCAATAGAGCCCTTTGATCCTGTATCAGAGCAATCAATTCATCTGTTTCTGCTTGATATACTTCATTTTGTGAACGGAACGCATAGGACCAGATTGGAGTATCAACAAGAACTTTCAACGGCACCGTCCTTTTTTATAGTCATAATCAGGATCAGGATCCATTTTGCCAAAGAATTCAATAATCTCCAGTTGCTTTCGTCTATCAACGAACTCTTTAAGCGCTAGATTTACCGTTTCTTTTTTTGTTTTTAACCCACTGATTTGCAAGGCCTTGTACAGCAGTTTATTGTCGATTGCCAGGTTTGTAGCCATGTGCACCTCCTTTTTACACAAAGAAACACACATAGTAATGTGTGTCAAGGAGAGATTTCCAAGATGGCTGCATGAGTCTTGCGATAACCCCTGGTGGCAAACTGTATCTCTGTGGTCACCCCCTGAACTATCCCAGCTTTACCTGTGGAACGGTGGAGAATCCCATCCAATTCATAGCAGATAGACTTGACCGGCAGATACCGACCGACAAAGTCTGTCTGTATTGCGAGTTAGTGGCAAGATACCTAGACGACGACCCTTCACGGTAATATTTAATGGCAGCGATCGTCAGTTGATCTGTACGCTTTACCGAGGGCTATGGCAAGGGATGCAAAAGGGATGTGGACTATCGGGAAAAGAGTTTAATTAAAGAACACTGCTCATCCCCGCATTACCTGTGAATCTCTACACAATTATAAGAGTATTCAGGGTGAAGAGAGGATGAGCCATTGTCTCTATGCTACTGCTCTTCTACTGTTATCTCTGTTTTTTACGTCCAAGACTGGCAAGACCAATCAGACCAAGACCCAGTAGTGCCATGGTGGCAGGTTCGGGAACTTCGTTGGATGGTTTCGCTGTGACAGAAAGAAATGTTTTAAAATCATTTGTTTTGCCTTCTTCCGTTGTCCAGCCAAACGCCTGGGTGCCTGGAGCCAGACCCAGCATGGCAACAGCCTCATCACTTAGCAGGCCAAAACCGTCATTGGAAAAAGCAAAGCTATAATCCCAGCCGTCATAACTAAGGGGTATAATGAAACTATTTGAATCCGAAGTATAGTTTTTCACATAAAAAATATCATCCGGGTGAGCGCTATTATTCGGTGTCTCATAAAACTGTATTTCAAATGTTGTAACGCTGGGCGGCAGAGTCGGAGCATCAGCAGAGCTAAGGGTCAGTGTTGTCATCACCTCAGTATATTCCAGAGTAGGACCGTTAATTGTATAATTTTGGTGGGTCAGTGTCGGTCCGTCATAGAGAACTCCACTGTTAACTATTGCCATACCATTAACAACTGTTGGATCAATCTCCAGATAACTTTGCGGGCCGATACTGGCATCTCCCCATTCAAGTTTATTAACATTGCCATTTACATCAGTATGGGCAGTCACATCAGCGGCAGGTGTCCAGTTCTGGAAAGTGTGCGAAAACGAGTAATCCCATTCGGTGATCATCGGTCCTGCTGAAGCGGTGGTAGCAAACACAAAAACACTTAATGCTGTGGCGGCCAATAGTACCTTTTTCATAATAACCTCCATGTTGTGGGTTGTGTGTATAACCGCTTTTCACAAAGAGATCGCGGATAACCCGCTTTTTGTCTATTTTCTCTGCTGCAGTCAGAGGCAAAGACCGGACAGGTTATCCCGCATGCCTAAAAAGCGGACTGTTATATAATTCAAATTGAGCGAGAAATTCTGATCAATTTGAATACACAATTATGAATTTTGGTATATAACTATTATAACAATATCAGAATATTACGTGTTGTTGTGGGAAAAACGAGGAAAGAGGGGGGTATACAAGTTACGGAACTACCTTTTTAAACAGCCAGTTTTTATTTATGGCGTCAAGATGATTCATACCGCTATCCTTCCCTGCAATAAAGCTACCACTATATTTGGGTATAGTCTTACCGGAACCGGGAGCGGAGTCAATACGGAGAACTACGTAAATTGAAGGGGGAAACTGCGTATATGTTTCCGGTGGAATTGGCAGGCTGGACGGCAGAGAATTTGGGATAACAGCTCTCAGCTCAGTTCTTGCAGAGCCCGGGTAAAAGCAGAGCGGGTTCGGGCATTGAAGCAGACGATAAAGACCTTGCCCGGTTTGCCATACTGATCCAGGAAATCCTGCAGGGTATTGACCGCAATCTCTGCCGCCGCCTCTATTGGAAAACCGTATGCGCCGCAGCTGATGGCGGCAAAGGCAATGGAGGACAACATATTCTCTACGGCAATTCTCATACAGTTGCGGTAACAGCTTGCCAGCAAGGCATGTTCGTTATTGTTACCTCCGCGCCACTGCGGTCCGACTGTATGAATAATATGCCGGGCCGGCAGGTTGAATCCAGGGGTGAGAACAGCCTGGCCAACTGCACAGCCACCTATTTTCCTGCAGGCTGCAAGCAGTTCAGGGCCGGCGGCAGCATGAATGGCTCCATCAACCCCACCACCACCCAGCAGACTGCTGTTTGCTGCATTTACGATGGCATCAACCTCAAGTGTGGTAATATCAGACTCTATAAGGGTAATCATTGCAAGTTCCATAAAAATTGGTGGCTGAGCAGGGAGGTATCTTGTTATAGGCCCTGCTCTGAATGGCATCTTTCATTAAGTATAAATCCAATCGTCCCGCCGGGCAAGAACCGATAGGAGAAAATTCTCTCTGGTCTGTATTCAGTCGATTCCGAAAAAGATGCTTTCTTGCTGAGAACCAAGATAGTTCTTTGAAAATATATGCAACTATGGCAAGTTAACAGTATGAAAGAGTAAAGATAAAAAAGTAAAGAATAACCGGCAACAGTCGTCATCGCCGCAGGCTTTATAGAGAGGTGCATGCATTCAACTTTTCGTTTCTGCAAAAGCACAACACACTTCGTATATTAATATTGATAATCAGCATATCAGGGTTGGTTTTGTCAAAACGATTTTTTAATGGAGTAACATTATTACGTCTCAAGATATAAAAACGAGAAATAATAATCCAGATGCCAGGTAATCCGGTAGTCATTAACCAGTATTTGAGGGCGATCATATGACACCAATAACGGATAAGCTTGTTTTCCCATCGACGATACTGTTTGGCCGTGCTGAATATCAGAAAACTGTTTTGGATAAATGCAGGAAACGTGGTATTGCAAAACAGATTGTTCATGTAACAGGAGTAAGCGGGACAGGTAAAACGGCACTGATAAAAAGAGTTGGTGAAGAATTGCGCCGGGAAGGTGTCCTGTTGATTCAAGGTAAATTTGAGCAAACAGGCAACAGATCCCCATATAGTGCTGTTACCAAAGCGTTTAACCAATTCGTTACCTGGGTGTTAGGTCAAAACAGGAAGAACTTTGAAAACTGGAAGAATCGGATTATCTCAGCACTTAAAGGAGAGGCTGGTCTTATTGTTGAAGTAATACCGGATCTTATTCATGTCATTGGTTCTCAGCCTCCTGTCTCCTCCATATCGCCGATGGCCGAAAAGGATCGGTTTGAATATGTATTTAAACGTTTTATTCAAGCCCTTACCTTGCCGGCATATCCCTTTGTCTTGTTTCTTGACGATCTACAGTGGGCCGATTCGTCATCAATGGATCTGCTGCGCGCAATCTGCCTGGATGGAGAGTTGGACTCTCTGGTTATTATCGGCTCCTGTCGCACCAATGACGCTTATGCTGATAATCAGTGGAGCCTGTTGATTGATGAACTTGAGAGAAAAAATGATAAAGGAGAAATAACCCGCGTAGAGCTGCAACCACTTGTGAAAAATGATGTCTGTGAAATGCTTATGCGGATTTTTCATGGTGAACGTGATGAGCTTATCCCGCTGACGGAGCTGGTGCTTAATAAAACAGGCGGCATTCCGATTCTTGTCAAAGAGTTTTTGCTCTCTCTGGAAACGAAGAAAATAGTGAGACCAGATGGAATCAGATGGAAATGGGATGGGCAGAAAATTGCACGGGAACCGATCTATGACGATGCTGTATCGCTTGTTGCTGCACGAATACGTCGCCTTGATAAACAGCACCTGGATGTCCTTATCACGGCAGCTTGTCTTGGCAGTCAATTTGAGCTCAAAACCCTGGCTATCTGTTGTGATGTAACCTTGCCGTGTATTGTTTCTGTGCTGCGTAAGGCAGAAAAAGACGGTTTTCTTATCTCATCTTATGATGCCAGTTGCCTGGAGGTCGACAGCTTCCATGAGCTGGGAAATCTGCATTGTTCATTTGCTCATGACAGTATTCAGCAGGCGTTTTTAAATAGTGTGGAAGAGCGGCAATTGCAGACCCTTTCGGGGGAAATGGGGATGAAGCTGTTAGTTCATTATCACCTTGAATCAGTCGATAAGCTGTTTTTGATAATGAGCCTTTTTAAAGTCGCGACAGATCAATTTCATTGCCCGATTGATTTACACTATTTTGCTCTGCTTTACTTTACGGCCGGATCTGAATCTCTGCGCAGGAGTGGTTATACCCTTGCTCTTGATTTTTTCAAAGAAGGGCTGCTGCTGCTTGAGGTATTGGTTGCAGCAGATCAAGAGTTGTCATCTCCATGGGAGTTTGATCAGCCGCTGTGCAAAGAACTTTATGATGGCGCTGCCCGAGCGGCATTCCTTACCGGCAACTATGATCAGTTGGATGACTATTTTGCTCAGGTTGATAATCATATAGCCGATCCTGTTGAAAAAACAGTCGTTTATGAATTAAAAACGAGTTCGCTCTGTGGCAGAAATCGCCTTGATGAAGCCCTGGATCTCTCTTTGGATTTTGCCCGGGATCTTGGGGTGCGGATATGCAGAAACCCAGGCCGGCTGAGAGTGGCTTTTGGTTTGGCGCAAACCATGATTCGGCTGAGAAACAGGCCTGCTGAGAAGTTAGCAGAACTGCCATTGATGGGAGATAAGAAGACTCTTGCCGTGTTAAGGGTGCTTTCCTGTGCGACGTTGGCTGCGTTTTGCTATCGCCCCAATCTATTGCAGCTTATCGTTTTTGAAAGCATCAAACTTTCATTGAAATATGGTAATTCGGAAATTTCAATATTTGCTTATGCCGGCTATGGGTTTGTTCTCTGCGGTATAATGGACAGGTTTGATGAAGGCGCCAGGTTTGGCAATCTGGCTTTACATCTGATGAAAGAGAATAACCTCAAGCCCATTGAGTCAAGAATAAAGGCTTCGGTACATGGCTTCATAACCCATTGGAACGTTCACCCAGCTGATATCCTGAAACATCTTTTGCGAGGTCATGAAGCAGGTCTTGAGACCGGTGACTATCAGTTTGCATCAATCTGTGCTTCACTCTATTGCTCTTTCAGTTTTCATTGCGGCAGTGAGCTGCATGAATTGCTCAGAGAAATAGGTGAGATATCAGAGCGGATCCGCTATCTGAAGCAGGGTGTGACATTAGAGGATGTCAGTATTTTTCGTCAGGCAGTATATAATCTTCTGTCACCAACTCCTCAGCCATGGTTGCTGGAGGGAATCTATTATTCAATAACGGAAAGTTCAGCCAAACAGCAGGAGATCGGCAATGAGTTCTGTATTTTTAATCAGAACTATCTTGCGCTTCAGCTTTGTCTGATTTTCAACAGATATAGTGAAGGCGTTGTCTTCGCAGATAAAATACTGCGACATCATGAACTGGCGCGTTCACTGCCAAAGAGTTATGGCTCTCTCTTTTATGCCTCTCTGGCATTATTGTCTTCATTTTCGATGTTTTTCAGTGCAACAGCAAAACAATATTTGCACAGAGTCAGAAAAAACCAAAAGAAGCTAAAAAAATGGTCGGCTAAATCAAGGGTGAATGTTCAGCATAAATATGACCTTGTTCAGGCATTGCTGTTTGCCCATGAAAAAAAATATAAGGAGGCGTCCCGCTATTTTGCTTTGGCTGTAGATGGAGCTCAGAAAAATAATTACCTTAATGATCAGGCGATAGCGGCAGAATTTGCCGGCAGATTCTTTCTGGCCAGGAAAGATGAAGAAAAGGCGCAACAGTATATGTCACTTTCATGGGAGCTCTATTTTAAGTGGGGAGCGATGGCAAAGGTAACTCATATGGAGCAGCATTACCCTCCTTCTGTTTTCAGAAAAAAGGACATCAATATTGCCAGTCCGGCAAAAGAGAGAAGAAAAGGTAACAGATTTGAGGAAGGGAAGAATATTCGGCTTGCCATGGAGGCAGCGCAAAGTATCGCCAAAGAGACTACATCCGACTCGATTTTGGTCAGGTTGGTAACTTTGGTGAAGAAAAACTCTGGTGCCGAGAAGGTGGCGTTTCTTCTGGTTGAAAATCAGAGTTTATGGCTGAAGGCCTTTATTGATGGCGGGTCAGAATTAAAAGGGATTTTGCAAAACAAACCTTTTGGCAGGCGGTCTGTTGATCTGTCGGCATCAATAATCAACTATGTCCTGCGAGCACAGCAGCCACTTATTCTGGAAGATACCATCAGATCAAAGTTCTTTTCTGACCCCTATATCGCAAATCGGGCAGCAACATCGGTGTTATGTATGCCTGTTTTCAACAAGTCAATCTGTGCTGGAGTGTTATATCTGGAAAAAGATGCAGTTATGAGCGCGTGGACGGAAAACATGGTGAAGATACTGGATGTTTTACTGGGCCAGGCCATTGCCTCTATGGAAAATGCAAAACTATATGAGGCGCTTGATCTTGAAAAAAAAGAGAAGCGGGAGGTTCGCAGAGAGATCGATACCCACAAGCATCTTATTAAAAGGATGTCGGCAGAACTTGTTATGACAGAGGAGCGGGAGCGAAGAAATATTGCTGATGATTTGCACGATAGTGTGACTCAGAATCTGGCGTTAAGTGTCCTTGATTTGAAAAAAGTGGCAATGAAGGCGGAGAGCGATCAAAAAAAACTGTTTGATTCCATTCAGGGCCGTCTTGATAACGCAGTAAAAGAGATCCGTTCTCTTACCTTTCAGCTTAGTCCGAAAATACTCTATGATTTTGGATTGATTGCGGCTCTGGAATGGCTGGCTGATGATATCAGTGAAAAGCATGGTATTGAAGTAAGTGTTGTCAATAACTTCGTGTTATCTGATGAACTGTTGCAACTGGATGAGACTGCAAATATCACTCTCTATCGAGCTGTACGGGAACTTTTGATAAATGTGTGTAAACACTCCGGCGGCGATCTTGCAATAGTTACCATATGGGATAAAAGCAACCTTCTTTTTATCTCGGTAACAGATAACGGTAAAGGCTTTACCCATAAACATATTCCGGTCCCAACAGGTGTAGCCGGATTTGGTCTGGTCAGTATGCAGGAGAGAATTGAGGCGCTTGATGGACGGGTAACCATAGATGATCAACGAAGTCAGGGAAGCCGCATCGTTATAAGCATTCCGATCAATATAAACAGGGGACAGCGATGAAAGCCACTACAGACAATATACGGATTCTACTCGTTGATGACCATAAAATGCTGCTGCATAGTCTTAAGGAAGCCATTGATCAGGAGGCTGACCTGCGAGTTGTTGCCCAGGCAGAAAATGGCAGGCAGGCAGTAAAGCTTACCCGGAAGTATGATCCTGATATAATTATTATGGATATTTCAATGCCTGAACTAAACGGTATTGAGGCAGTGCGACAGATAATAAAAGAGAGACCGAAACAGAAGATTCTGACGCTCTCCATGCATGCAGATAAACACTATATTATGGGGATGCTGCGTGCAGGGGTCTCCGGCTATGTCCTTAAAACCAACGCTTTTGAGGAGCTTGCTCATGCCATTCGTCAGGTTGCCGAAGGAAATTTCTATGTAAGTCCCGAGATTACCGGAGTAGTTATTGATACCGCAATCAACGATACCAATACCCCCGGCATAGAAGAAAAAGAGCTTTCATCGCGGGAAGTGGAGGTGCTGCAACTTATTGCTGAAGGCAAAGATAACAGTTATATGGCTGAAAAAATGAATATTTCAAAACGAACAGTTGAGATTCATCGCCAGAATCTTCGCAAAAAACTTGGTATTGATACTGTTGCCGAGTTAACCCGTTATGCCATTAAAAGGGGTATTGTGTCACTATAATATCCTCACACTCTTTTGCAGTAGATAGTTGTCGCAACTCTTTTTACGTAGTTTCCATAGTTGTTTTTATGTAATTCCCCGTATTGACGGGAACCTCACTGTCGGCGACGATTGAACTCATCAGGATATTTTGCCTTGTGAGTGTCGTTTGTGCGAAACGGCGTCATTGAAAAAAGATGAGTTGCGTTGCAGGTTACGACACCTTGGCTTGAGAGGAGGCTTCTCTTTGCACAGGGTTTTGTTTTCGTCGGGAACCTTGGAACTACGATACGATATCTGACAGCAATTGTTTGCACAGGGAGGGGTCAGAGAAAATTACAGGTGGTATTACTCGCTGGGAGTATTCGTTGGCAGGCGTTAAGTTTAGTTTATTACTTAAATTAAGTGTTTCACCGGACTCGTCTCGTTCGCCAGCGAGCTCACCATTCGACCTAAAATACTGGATTAATATAATAAATGCGACAACATAAGTTTGAAAAGTGAGCGAACTGACAGTATGGTTCAGTCACCAGACTCAAACCGGAGGCTGCCATACACAAGCGCGAAGATAATACGTACCATCAGCTCTCTCAACGGGAAAAATACCATCTAAATGCTTGGATTGAAACTGGTTTTTCTGTTCGAGAAATAACGAAGCATCTGAATCGCCATTACAATGCTGTCTATCGAGAATTACGGCGTAATTCTATTGAGGATGTTTTCTATTCCTGAAGAAGCCGAGCGACTGAGTCGTAAGCGTCGTCAGCAGGCTGAGAAGGCGCAAATATTCAGCTCCGAGAGGGTCAAATGTAGAGCAACCTTGCTCAATCGCTATTGGTCTCCGGAATTGATCAGTCTGCGATAGTTGAAATGCTCCAGAAAGTCAAAGGAAAGCTGCACACACTGACACTTAAAGGTCGGATTGCTCCGCGTCCGCTTAACCACGCAATCAAGCTTCGGTAGGCTTCAAATACAAGAGAAAGGAGGTGGTGTGAATGATCTATAACATACCGAGGTAATAGGCAATAAGTTTCATGGAGCTTTCATCTATGAGCTAAGGGGAGTGTTAAAAATCCCTAACTCAGAAACTTTCTGAAAGGAGTAATGAACATGTTTACATCAGATCCTACATCCGTACAAAGTGTTGACGACGTATTGTCGCTCGAAGAAATGTCTGTTGATGATACGGCTGCATTGGAAGAAATTGAGGTTGGATCAGGCGATCCTGAGGCTGGTGAAGGTGAAACTTCATCGGCAAAGGCAGTTACCTTACCAGCGCAAGCCGTTGTGCCGACGAAATCACCTATCCCATTTATACGGGCAGTAAGCGGTCGCTACCGCGGTAGGTTGGGGCCGTTTCAACTCGAACTCCGGGTGGACGTTGACCGCAGGAGGCCGTTGAGGCGAGTTAGCGGTGATCTCTACCAACGCAGTGGCAAGACCACCAAGTACTACGGATCCTTTGTCGTGAATTCTCCTACCGTCATGGTGCTAAAAAAGGCGGTTATCGTGAAAGGCCGCGGGAGCTTTACTTTCCCAGCCGGATATCCGGTTGTGCAGATTACGATCCCTTGGCGAAATTTCTTACAGCCGCAGGCACCAGCGACAGTACACTTCTTCACCATGGGTGGATCGTCGGGTGCAACCTTCGTTTGTGCCTTCGAATCGATCTATTTCCGGACCGTACGGATAGAAATGGACCAGGTCTCGGATGTGACTACCCCGGTCTTCAGCAGTTACAACACGGGTTCGCTACCCTCAGGAGGACCGGCACGAAACCTGAGCGTGGTTGATGCCTATGCCGAGGCCGGTATCGAAATGATCCCGACGTCTGGAAACAACGTTATCAATGTCGCTGAAGCTGGTGCTGACACCAAATGGAGCGATGCGGAACTTCACGCCTCAATGCAGAAGTACTTCACCCGTTGGAAAGATCTTGAGCAATGGGCCGTTTGGCTTCTCGCTGCGCAATTACATGAGATGGGAAGCGGGTTGTACGGCATCATGTTCGATCAACAAGGCAAGCAACGGCAAGGTTGCGCAGTGTTCCACGCCGGTATCGGCGGGACAACGGCAGACAAGTTACGACTCCAACTCTACACCTACGTTCACGAACTTGGTCATTGCTTCAATCTGTTGCATTCCTGGCAGAAGCAGTACGCCAACCCGCCTGCGCCGAACCGCCCTAGTTCCCTCTCCTGGATGAACTACCCCTGGAAGTATCCGAATGGCGGCGCGGCTGCTTTCTGGAACAAGTTCCCATTCCAGTTTGATAATGAGGAGGTCATTCATCTGCGGCATGCCTTTCGCAACAATATCATCATGGGCGGAAGTAACTTCGCGGTTGGCGCGGCCCTCGGCCGGGAGGTTATGGCGGATCCTGTTCAAGACGAATCAGGTTTAGCTCTGAGTATTTCGACCCATCAAAGCAGTTTTGCGCTCGGTGAGCCTGTTGTTCTCCAGATTGCTTTGGGTGTGACTGATTCACGGGGACGCCGCGTTCACACTTGGCTGCATCCGAATTGCGGCATGGTAAAGGTCGTGATTCGCAAGCCAAGCGGCGAAGTGGTTGCTTACGAGCCCCTCATCGATCACTTGGTTGCTGGACGAGAGAGCAGCATCCACAGAGACGATCTGGTAAGGGACAGCGCCTACATCGGATTTGGTAAGGGCGGGTTCTATTTCGACCAGCCAGGGCACTACCGTATCCGTGCAGCATACGCTGCCTTGGATGGCTCGGAGGTTATGTCCGACATCATCACAGTTCGCGTTCGCTACCCCGTAACGGCAGCCGAAGAATCGTTGGCTGATCTCTTCATGGGCGATGAGCAGGGGACCTTGCTCTACTTGCTGGGATCGGATGATGAATCGCTGAAGTCCGGGAACGCGGCGTTTGACAAAGTCTTGGAGAAGCATGGCAAACATCCAATGGCAAACTACGTTCGCCTCGTCAAAGGCGTAAACGCTGCGCGTGACTTCAAGACGGTCACAGAGGAGAACGAAAACCGTGTGTCGGTGAGGCAGGCGCAACTGGATGAAAGCGCCAAGCTGCTGTCGGCTGCTGCGAACTCGGGTGTTCTTGACTCGGTGTCGACGCAGATGACCCTCACGAATTTGGCCGAGGTTCAGACCAGAGCCGGCAATGAGGAGGCGGCCCAGAAGACGTTGGCCACACTCTCGGCAATGACGACCGGAACGGAATGATGCGCCGGAAGTTGAGGAGAACGTGCTTTTTCGGCATTCAATAGTTGTTTCACTGGTTTTGCTAATGGGGTTGGTCTGCAATGTGGATAGCGGTCGGCCCCATGTTTTCCTTAGCTCCAAATCAGAATCGAGGAATGTGATGCAGTTACACGTCAAACTTCGCGATGGTTTCAACAATGATACCGTGTCGATTACTGTGAACGGAAGCGAGGTCTATCACAAGTCTGGAGTCACTACGGACTTAACTATCTCTTTCGCAGACGCAGTTGAGGTTCTTGTAGAAGACTCTGTCGTTACGTTGGGAGTTGCTGTAGAGGGGAGGCAGAGCAAACAAAAGGAAATCCGGGTACGAGAGACCCCATTTGTTGATGTGTGGTTCGTTGAAGGAAAAATGGAGTTGCGAGGATCAAAGGATGAGGTGCCAATGCTTTAATGCTCTCTGACCATCGTGATTGCCTGACGAATAAGGTTAGATTGTGTGAGCGTAGCGAGCCACAATCTGAACCGTTTGTTGAGCAAGCCCGGTCATATTATCAATCCGGCGGAAATTTTTGCTTAACACTGCATTAATTCATTTCGGTAAATTAACTACCTGAATCCGTGACCTTATCTTGATTTCGTGTAAATATGTTCGTCGAAGTAACTAAAAATTTATAAAACTCGGCAGGTGTAATCCGTGGTTCAAGATGGATGAAGCTTTATATTATCGGTTTACAGTTTAGCTTGTAAAATTCTGCTCATGGGCAGATGAAAGAGTAAGACAGCAGGAGAGCTGTGTCCTGTTGCTTGAAAATTGGTTGTTTATGGAGAGAAATTCTCCATGAAATGATAAAAAGAGGCTTGGCATTTGTACTCTTGAATATCTACACAGTGCCAAAAGCATTAATTTTGAGTCGGCACCACTCTTGAAACGAGATGGAAAGCTGACGTCACGGATTCAGGTAAATAGTTATCAAGTTTGGATTATTTCTGTTTACCCGCCAAATTAATATATAGAAAAGAGCTTTTTGGGAGAGAGTTTTACTCAGAGAGAGATATATTGGCGAATCTGGTCCCGAGAGTGTTCAAAATTTTGGGTCAGTAATCTACAGCTGTTATATGCAGCAACAAAAGGAGGACTGACCTATGAACCAGAAAGAGACCACATTTGATTTTGAAAAAGCCCTGAACTTCACCCACTGATTAAAAATCTTGCCGATGCAGCTTTAGAAAGGAGAACTGTATTCCCATCTAGCCAGGAAAGTATCTAATGGTTGAAACGGTAAGAGTAAGAAAACAATAAAATCTTTAAACGGAAATTTTGAGCTGAATACCCCTTGAAATAGAGACGACACATTCATCCCCCCAACTGGTGAAGAAACACCAGACAACCATAGTACTGAAATAGAGGATAAAAAATTAGAGCACTTTATGGCCTGGGCATGAGCTATAAGGATATTGCAGCTCACCTGGAAGAGATGTATGGCTCTGATATTTTTACCAGCACCTTTGCGGTTATCAATAAGATCTACAGACGGTTAAAGAGTGGCAGGCTCGCCCACTGGAGCCGATCTATCAGATTGTCTGGCTTGATGCTATCCATTATAAAATACGAGAGAATGGCAAAGTTTCCAATAAAAATCAGCCCCTTCGACGAGTATTTTTCAGGAGTCCACTCGGAACTGACTTTTATTTCCACTACGACAGAAAGTTATCTGAGCATGAAAAATGACACAGAATTCTGAACACTACTTCCTCACATTCTTTTGCAGTACATAGTTACCGCAACTGTTTTTACGTAGTTCCCCCAGTCATTTTTATGTAATTCCCCATATTGACGAGATAGCTTGTTGTCTGAGATGATGCCTGTCAGGCATATTGCTGTTTTTTGTTCTGCCGGGATAAATTGTGAGGATTTCATTGAGTTCTCGGCACAACGCTCTTGCAGTTTTAGATGGATGAGCAGTTCCATGTTCTTGTTTTTATGGTTGAGATGGGTGGCTGACCCTGATTAAGATTCTGTTTACCATTGTAACAAGACAGACCTTGGATATGGGGTTTTCAATCCGTCGCGTTGGAGATTGTCCTGACATACTTTTTCTGGCTCCCGGTACCTTTATGGCCGCTTGCTTTGTGAAGAGGCATAAAAAAGATAACAACAGGTGTGCTCCATTGTTATATGATGGCTGCATTCAAATATTGGGTGCTGATGGTTGAGCGGCTGTCTGGCATGATGGTGATAACTTGGAAAAATAGTCAGGTGTCTTGGTTGGCTGCAACCATTTTTTCTGTATTCTGTAACACCGATTACCTATCTAAATGATTATGTTGTTATAAAGGCCCAAGCAGTAGAAAAAACAGACAGTAGCTGTATACCATCCCCCATTCGTTCATTCTGGAAAGGGCTATGTCTCAATTTTCACTGGTTTCTACCAAAGATCTGCCGATTCTTATTTTTGTATCGTCCTGGTTTGGACTGTTGGCTTTTGTCTTTTTACATCTTCTTCCACTGCTGATTCTTGATCACCTATTAATTCCTCTACTGGTTTCCTTCTCTGTTGCCTGTGGGGTTGCTCTCTTTTTTCTCGTTGCACCGATGTTTCTCTTTCGGGTTGATATGGATCGTCTGTTATGCAGTGGGTTCACCTTTGGCATCCTGCTCGTCATCCTGTATGGTCTCTATGCGTTGTTACTTGCTGTTGTCGGCCATTTTTCGCCTGATATGTGTGATGCAACCACTGAATTTCTGCTGCTTATCGTTCTTGCCTGTGCGCTGGGATACAGTCCGCTGAAACGGTTGGTGGATTATGTTGTCGATCGGCTCATCTTTGGAGGACGGCCAGATTACTATGCGCTGTTTGAAAATATCAGCGGACGAATGGCAACCTCACTTCGGCTTAAAGACTTGGCACAGTTGCTGACTGTTGATCTGCCCGGGAAACTGCAGATTACTGCAATCGGGCTTATGATTTTAGAGCCAAAACGTAGTCGGCTTTACCCGGAAAATCTGCGTTTTGGTACCAGTCTTTGGTCGCAAAGCCGACTGGTTAAGCTACTGAAACGTGGGAAACTATTTTTCCTTTGTAAAAAGGGCGGGAGCGATTCGGTTTTATCCGGTGAACTTCACGAAATACAAGAAGCCGGGTTTTCTCTAGCGTATGGACTGCAGGGTGGTTCGCTTTTTGCCGGGATGCTGCTTCTGGGGCCCCGTCAGGATGGCGGTCAATATACCAGCCAGGATCTGCAGGCTTTTAGTATCCTTGCTTATCAAGTATCTATAGCAGTTGAAAATGCACTAAATTTTGAGTTCCTTGAAGAGAGTAACAGGCAATTGCAGACAACCTTCCACAAGCTGGTGGAAGCAGAGAAGATGGCTGCTTTGGGCGAGATGACAGCAACCCTTGCTCATGAACTGATTACTCCCCTGTCCATTGTTCGCAGTTCTGCTCAGTATTTGTTGCGGCAACAACGTAGCAAGGAAACGCAGAAGAAGCTGCTCAACTATGTGGTTGACGAGGTCGATGGACTTAACCTGGTGATCAACAACCTGCTCGGGTTGGCTCGGCATAAGCCACCCCAGTTTCGCCAGGTGGATGTGCGTGCAGAACTCAATGAGTTTGTTGATAAATGGACCGGGTGTGAGCAGCACTCGGCCAAGGTGATTATTGAACTGGATCTTCCTGTCCGTATGCCAACCTTGTATGCTGATGTCAAGCAATTACGTCAGGTGCTTATGCATTGTGTCTCCAACAGTGAAGAAGCTATGGAAGATGGTGGTACAGTGATGCTCAGTGTCAGAGAGATTGAGCAGCAGCGGGTGGAGTTTTGTATTCGCGATACCGGGCCGGGAATTGCTGAAGATGATCTTAAGCTGGCGTTTAAAAAATTTTTTACTACCAAAGAAAAGGGAGTGGGGCTTGGCTTACCTGTTTGCAGGCAGATTGCCCGCGCTCATAATGGCTCCATTAAACTGGTCAATAATGATGGGGCAGGGGCTTCGGTGATCCTGCGGCTGCCACTGCGTCCCTTGGCCACCATAACTCTGGATGATATCGATATGTCCGCATCTGATAAGGACCAGGATAATGAGAACTAAAGTGTTGATTATAGAAGACGAGATTCGCATGCAACACTTGCTTAATCTGGTGTTATCTGAAGAGGGATATGAAGTGGTAAGCGGCGGCAATGGTATTGAAGGAATTTCTCTGTGGCAGGAAACAGAACCGGATGTGGTTATTACAGATCTGAAGATGCCACATGCAGACGGTCTTGAGGTGCTTGATTTCAGAAACAGGCAATTCAAGAATACTCCACTTATTGTTCTGACTGCGCATGGTACCATTCAGAGCGCGGTCACTGCAATGAAACAGGGGGCGTATGATTATTTGACTAAACCCATGGATAATACTGAACTGGTTAACGTGGTTGCCAAAGCCGTGGCTGATGCCAGCAGCGGGGAGAGGATTGCGCTGATGAGCCGTGGAACAGACCGGATGATTGGCTCCTCCGGTGTAATGAACAAACTCCGGCAGGATATAAAAATGATCAGTTCTACCAGTATGACGGTTTTGGTGACCGGCGAGTCAGGAACCGGAAAAGAGCTGATTGCCCAGGCAATCCACCGCAACTCAGGGCGAGACAGTGCATCTTTTGTTCGGGTGAATTGCGCTGCTATCCCTCGAGATTTGCTGGAGAGTGAACTTTTTGGGCATACAAAGGGGGCTTTTACCGGTGCCGTCGAAAATCGTCAGGGAGCCTTTATGCAGGCGGATAAGGGCACTCTTTTTCTTGATGAGATAGGTGATTTGCCACTGGAGCTGCAACCAAAGATCCTCCATGCCGTAGAGGAGAAGATGGTGACTCCGGTGGGGAGTGCCATCGCAAGAAAGGTTGATGTTAAAATCATAGCCGCCACCAATCGTAATCTGGAGAAAATGGTACGGGATAATCTGTTCCGCAGTGATCTCTACCATCGTCTCAATATGTATCCGCTTTCATTACCCCCATTGAGAAAGCGGGACAATGATCTGGAGGAGCTTGTCGCATATTTTGTTGAGCAGTTCTGTTTTGAGCATCAGAAAGAGCCTCTGTCTTTTGGTGAAGGGGTACTCGAACTGCTGAAAAACTATCACTGGCCAGGGAATATCCGTGAGCTGCGTAACGTGTTGGAGCGGATAGTTGTGGTCGCAACTCAGGCGACTATCACGAAACAAATGCTGCCGGAAAAAATTCGTGATGAAGTGTTGGTCCTCAAGAAAAAACGGGACAACTGTCTTGACCTTTCAGGTCAAGAGAAACGGCTTATAACAGAAGCCCTTGAACAAAGTGGTTGGAATCAGTCCAGGGCTGCACGCAAACTTGGTATAACCCGTAATACCCTCCGGTACCGAATGAAAAAATATACCATCAAGCCTGTGTAGTATTTTTTTGGGTGGTTGGGGCATTTCCACCACCATAACTGGTGCATAACCACCAACTCAAGGTTGTTTCCTCCAAGACCACTGGTTTCTTCTCCCTACAGGCAGAGTATCTTCAGCATCTTACAAGTACGACAATTAAGTGGTACAGATTTTGCTGGATTCACAGGTAGCTGGGCTATCATATTCTTCCCGGCCTTTGTTTACCCATATCTTTTTAAAGAGGTTCTCCATGGCGATCAAACAGTTTGAGAATGCGCCGTTGTCATCACTTTTAGGTGATAGAGCTGTGGTTGAAGAGTTGCAGAATAACATCCCAATTTTACAGGAATTACTTGGTGATGGTGAAGTGGAGAGCACAGTAGTGAAAGGTGCTGATGGTCTAAAACTCCAACCCCGTGGTGAGGGGAGTCTTGAGCAGCTCCTTGAAGGCAGAGAAAGTACTCCTGGTGTGTTCTCTTCCGTTGAGGCGGTGGTGCTTGCAACTGGAAGACCGGCTTTACTTATAACCGACGGGGCATGGGAAACACCCAGGCTGGATACGGTGACAGAACGGCTGGCACCTGCGGTGCAGCACCTTAAGAATGTGATTCCTCGGGTCGGCAGGTTGGAGCTGATTAATGATCCAACTATGGAATATGTGGGCACCGGTTGGATGATTGATGAAGATGTGATGATTACTAACCGCCATGTAGCGAACATTTTTGCTTATAACGCGGGGGAGCGGATTGTTTTGCGAAGCAATCCCTTTGGTAGCCGGGTTGGGGTTCAGGTCGATTTCAATGAAGAGTATCGCTCAACCAATCCTCCCTATGAGGTGGGGGTGGCTGATATCGTCCACATTGAAGCTGAAGGTCCAGGGCATCCTGATATGGCCTTGGTGCGGCTCAAGCAGGTGGCAGGTCTGCCCATTCCTCAACCTATCGGATTATCTCCAAGAAAGGTCGAGCGTGGTGATGATGTGGCGGTGATTGGGTTCCCCGCCAAGGATGGTGGGCGTAATGATCCCTTTGTGATGAACAGGTTGTTTAAAAATATTTATAATGTGAAACGACTCAGCCCCGGCAAGATAACTGGTGTACGCGAGGATCGATTTATTCTCACCCATGACTGCACAACCTTGGGTGGCAATTCCGGCTCAGTGGTGATTAATCTTGCAGATGGTCTGGCTGCGGGACTTCACTTTGCCGGCTCGTACAAGGAAAATAATTTTGCTGTGACCAGCGAGACTATCAGGGCCAGGTTATCTGAATTGCCCAGCAGAAAGAAGATTTCCATACCAAATATCTTTACACAAGAGAAAAAGTCGACCCGTTCAGAACTGGAACTGCGCAAAGGTTATGATCACGATTTTCTGGGACAGCCGGTTGCTCTTCCTCAGGTTGAATCCGAAATCATGGCGCCGGTAGCTGGCCGGGATGACGGTATGCTTCATTATCTCCATTTTTCTTTGGCCATGCATAAAAAGCGCAGGCTGGCACTGTATACAGCATGCAATATTGACGGTGCGCGATTGTATAAAATACCGCGAAGAAGGGATAGGTGGAGCCTGGACCCACGCCTGGATGAGAGTTACCAAGTGGGCAACGAGTTATATAAGCATAACCCCCTCGATCGGGGGCATCTGGTCAGGCGGCTTGATCCGGCTTGGGGGGAGAGTCGTGAGGAGGCAGCACAGGCGGCAGCTGATACCTTCTTTTATACCAACGCGCATCCTCAGCATGCGCAGTTGAACCAGCGCAGCTGGCTTGATCTGGAGGAATATATCCTGGAAAATGCCAAGGTCCACGATCTGCGGATCAGCGTATTTACCGGTCCGGTTTTTGGTCCCTGTGACATTGAATACCGTCAACTTCTCATCCCCAAGGAGTATTGGAAGGTGGTGGCATGCATCAACACCTTCACCGGTAAACTCTCTGCAACCGGCTACATGTTGAGCCAGTCCCATCTTATTGATGATCTGGAATTCGTATTTGGTGGTTTTCGAACATATCAGGTCCCGATTCAACTGTTAGAGAGCAAGACCGGTTTATATTTTGGTCAACTTAACCAGCACGACCCCATGGGTGTTAATGAGCTCAGAGGACAACAGGAGATTAATGGGCCCCGGGATATCACTCTTTAAATTATACCGTTGCGTTGTGCAGGCAGGGGGATGTGGCTGTGGTGCAGGTAGATCAGGGTACAATATGGAGGGAGATCATGCAGGACATTGAACATGCCGAAGGAAATTAACAGATACTGTTCTGCTCACTTTATCTATTGGGTAGGGTTTACAGTAATTTTTACATGTAACAGACTGATTTACAGAGGAGGTATATATGTCGAGAAGATATACAATTTTACGTGATCTTAATGCGTTACAAACCAGTTTTCCTTTTGATGCGCCCGCTCCGCGTGAATTGGGAACCATATCCGTAGCACAACCTGTACTGCAAATCGAAGAGTTGCGTAGTGATGAAGTGACTGATCTTGCAAGAGATCCCCAGGTAAGTGCCATAGCACCGGTGATGCCAACCAAACTGATCGCTCCGGTAGAAAACGGAGACAGTGAGGAGGCTGAAACGGCTTGGGGTATTCAGGCTGTCGGAGCAGATGTTACACCTTACACTGGCACGGGGGTTTCTGTTGCCGTGCTTGATACCGGTATTGATGCGGACCATAAAGCATTTACTGGTATCTCTTTGATTGAAAAGGACTTCTCCGGCGATGGCAATGGTGATGTGCAGGGACATGGCACCCATTGTGCTGGAACGTTTTTTGGACGTAAAGTTGATAATATACGAATTGGTGTGGCGCTGGGGGTTGAGCGGGCATTTATAGGCAAAGTACTTGGTAATGATGGCCGGGGAGACTCTACCATGCTATTTGAGGGGATACAGTGGGCGGTGAGCATGGGAGCCGAGGTGGTATCCATGTCCTTGGGATTTGATTTTCCTGGATGGGTCAAGTCGATGGTCAATGACCAGGATTATCCTGTTGATTTTGCGACATCAATGGCACTTGAAGGGTATCGGTCCAATATCCGGATGTTTGATGCAATAATGCTGATGATCAAACAACGTGGGGCTTTTGGACCAGGGACTGTTGTTGTTGCTGCATCAGGCAATGAAAGTAAAAGAAATAATAACCCCGACTATACCATTGCTGCCTCCATTCCAGCGGCAGCAGACGGTGTGATTGCTGTTGGTGCCGTACAGCAGGGTAATAAGGGGCTTGAAACTGCATGGTTTTCCAACACCTTTCCCCAGCTTGCAGCTCCCGGTGTGGCAATCTCTTCCGCTAGGGCCGGTGGCGGATTGAAATCAATGAATGGCACCAGTATGGCGTGTCCCCATGTGGCAGGGCTTGCAGCTCTGTGGTGGCAAGCGGTTCGTGATCAATCCCTTCCCAAAAAGGCAACCGTGGTGCAAAACAAGCTACTCTCGGCCGCAGTAACTAGTGCTTTGGCTCCCAATGTAAATGTGGCAGACAGGGGCTATGGCCTTGCTCAGGCTCCCCAATAATACTCAGATACTCTGTTTGCCTGAATGGAGGAGAGGTGATCTATGCGGGCTCTTTTCAACAATTGTCAGCCGCTGACGAGTAATAATCGTTTTTAGTTCTTCCTGATTTATCTTTATCTCATTGCCAGCTGCTGGATCATGGTCATTTCCCATGCCAAGCCAGCTTCGCAATATCAGCAATTGGCTCTGGTGGTGACTCTCCTGGCCACTCAGGTTAGTCACTCCGTTCCTGTTACTTTGGCATTATTTTCATGAAGAATAAAAAATAATCTCAATTGCTCCATCGAACAGTTTGTCACAGTGATTGGCCCAATTCCGATTACGAAGAAAAAAGAAGGCTGTTGCTGGCAGGTGAAGGGTAAATAAGAGATGAATATAGTATTTATCGGAATAGTAAATAACGGCACCTTTCAATTGGTATATCCTGAGACGGATAAGGGCACTTGTTTGCGCCTAACTTCAACTGCTATACAGGACAGTATTCCACCAGAAAACGGCGAGCTGAATTTGATTGAATATCATCAGAGCGCCATTGCTGTTACCGGTAGTTTGAATGGTGGGTGGATTTATTCTGCCAGTGTAGTTGATACCGGTGAGCCTATTTTGACTGCCTTGGTGCGGCAGGTATTCAAGGCAGAGTAAAGAGCTATGGCATTTTCTGGTTGTTGGTCTTTTGCTGGTTTATTTACACCACCAAAGTTGGTTGAAATGGACCAGTGGATTACTGGTACGACAGCCTGGAGAGGGGAACAATAATATAAAACATTTTGGTATTATTACAAAAAAAACAAATAAGATGAAAACATTATGATTGGAACAGGGGATGCAAGTGCAAACAGCAAACAATCAGATCAGTATATCATCAGTATATCATGACAACGAGCGTTCTTCTTGAAATTGTCCTCCATGAAAGGACCAGCATAGACACTCTGTTTGATATGGTGAGCAGTTGGGTAGTTGATGGTTTGAGTTTGATATAAAATATGAGCTGGTTGTTCTTATGGATAGTGAAAGCAGTACTGCCGGAAGCACTGTTATCCTTCATGGCGGGTGAGAATCAGGGCGACTCTAAAACTCCTCAAGGCCTAGCCTCTGATGTTTAATTTCTGGAAAAATACCGTTGTAGAATTGATGTCTCCGTCTGATGGATGCTGCGATGTTTGGCTGTTCTTACATATAGCAAGAACAATGAGCAAATGAGGTGAACCATAGCAAATGTATCTAATAGTAGCGGGCTAAATAATTTTGCCTTGCTTTATCATTTATTTGTAGGATGTTAGGCGTCGTAAGGCATACCCCGCCTGATGCCTGACATCAATAATCAATGGGGTCATTATAGGAGGCTGAAAATGACTGACTATGAAAGCGTATCATCAAATGAATGGAATGAAGAAGAACTTGAACTTCATACTGAAGATTCAAACGATGGCAGTAAAGAATCATCCATGACTGACTATCATCCAGAATCTACAGCAGATCTCGAAGAAGATGGCTTTGATATCGCTACTCATGGTGGTGGAGAGTTAGAAAGACTCCCTGATTTTGATGCAGGTTATGCCCTCACAGAAGGATTCTCAATCCTTGATGAAGGAGAGGTCCTCGACTATGCAAATGTTCCGCCAGCTTGTCAGGAGGCATATGATCAGCCTGAATCAGTATGTGGTCGTGATGACCGTGTAAAAATCATGAGGATCACATCAGTTCCTTGGAGAATGATTTGTAAATTGATCATAACAAAGAGCAACGGTAGTAAGTCCGGTTGCACTGGCTGGTTCATCGGGCCACATACTGTGATGACCGCAGGACATTGTGTTTACAGTCATTCCAGCGGTGGATGGGCAAAAAAGATTGAGGTTATTCCCGGACTTAATGGTATTACAAAGCCCTATGGTTCTCAGGTGGGAAGATCCTTTCGTAGTGTCAAGGGATGGACCAAATCTATGAAATCGACTCATGACTACGGTTGTATCATCCTCCCAAATGATACCCTTGGGCGTCGGGTTGGCTGGTTCGGATTTGCATCGTTATCTCATAGTTCGCTAAAGAACTTGCTTGTCAATAATTCAGGATACCCGGGTGACAAACCTTTTGGTACTCAATGGTACAATGCGGGTCGTATCTCAAAGGTAGAAGCCCGTCGACTACATTACATGCTGGATACATTTGGTGGACAGAGTGGAAGTCCGACTTGGCGATTTCGCAATAGTAAACGGCACGTAGTTGGTATTCATGCGTATGGAGGTTGCCCTAACAAATCAACGAGAATAGTCAGACCGGTTTTCAACAACATGAAAAGATGGAAAAATGCCTAACGCGTCGTTACCTTTTTTTGGGGGGATTGCTTTAAGTGGTAAGATGAGCTGCCGGTATGATTATGTCGCGGGAACATAACCGGAGGTTTCTCATGCATACAGGCATAAGATCTCGTTGCCAGCAGCTCACCCTCAAAGTTTGACAGTTCCAGAAAAAAGAAGAAGCCTCCACAGTGGTGAACCGTTTAAAGTCACACAGAGGAGGCTTCAATGAACAACATAAGGGGTTTAAGTCACTCAAGGTAGGAATGCAAGTATCATATCGTTTGGCTTCCCAAGTGTTGAAGGGAATTACTTTACGGTCTTCTTCGTCAACATCTTGGGGAGGTTTTTCATGATCTTGCTCGCCAAAAGGAGAGCTTTTTACGTAGTTTCCACAGTTGTTTTTATGTAATCTCCCGTATTGACGAACTCCTTCACTTTCTGGAAAAATGCGGCACCAGTAAGTCTCTCGGTTGCAGGCTGTCAAAATGTCCCTTTAGATTGAGGTAAGCTGTTGCTTGGGGGACACCCCATGACCTGAGCGAAGGGTTGGAATGCACAGGGGGCGTTCGCGTCGATTCATTTGCACAGAACAATACCTGATTTCACAACACTCGAAAGGAGGAAATCATGCGAAAAGAACTGATACTTTTTACAGCACTGATGTTTGCGAGTGTAGCTCCTGCCTCTGCTCTTCTCTATTCAGATACCTTTACTGATACTTATGAGGGTCTGTATAACGGTGAAGTTGTCGATTCAATAGGCGGCTCACTGTACGATCTTACCGGGGGAGAACTGACTGTCAATATCAATGAACAGCTTTTATCAGTATCACTGGATTCAACCAGATATTTCAGGGAATGGGTAAATGGCACTGGAGATTATATCTATTCTCCGGCATCATTTCTTATTGATACTGGCAGAGACGGCAGCTGGGATTACGCCATCAATCTTGGTGTCTCGCCAGACCACAGGGATCATGGCAGCATAACCCTGTATAATATCAGGGACAATGCCGAGCTGACTGCCGGCATCAAACGCTCTCAAATTGATGTACTGCTGAGTAATCCTGATGAAATGCCGATTGATGGTGTTGGCAGTTATCAGGTTATTGATAACTCGTTGACTTTTGAGACCTCATTTTCTGATGCATTTCTTGCTGATATTGTCTTTGGGCATCAGTCATTTGCCGGTTTCTATATCCAATTTTCCCAAACAAGCGGTAATGACGTGCTCAAGGAAAACATTCCTGCACAGGCAGTACCCGAACCTGCAACCATGGCTTTGCTCGGTCTTGGGCTGGTCTCTGCTGCCGGCCTTGTAGCAGGGAAAAAGCTGTGTCCTTCGCAGTGGCGCAGAGGGCTGGCTGCAGAGGTTTTCTCTTTACGGAGTCAGGAGCATTGACCAGGTGATCCGCAGTTCATACCGGCTGCTGAGTGGACAGAGATGCCGCAGCAGGGTGGTTCAAGAACTTCTGTCGCGAGATCAGGCCTTTGCTGCCAGCGATCAGCGGCGGCAGAACTGATGCCCCGAAGGGCGCTGTCCTCCTGACGATGATTTTCAGCCCATAGTCTGCTCCCGGAACAGGAACAGATTCCACCATAAAAAATCAACATTTCAGGAGGATTCACGATGGCGAGAATAACCAGGAAGAAATATGTCTTTTATGTGGCCGCAGTGGTACTGTGTTCACCTTTTACCACCTCACACGCGGTCTCTACTCTACCTTCTGACCCGGCTATTGAGCAGCAGGGACAGGTCTCCTGGCTTAGTTTTGGCACCCGCCTTGGCGAAGAGACGGTTGAAGGTTTTGCCGATCTTCTCTATCCTCTTGTTGGTACTGACAACAACCTTCTCTTTTTTAATCCCCGTTTTTCACTAAAGGATGAAGGAGCAAATGAAGCGAATATCGGTCTTGGCTACCGCCGCAGGCTTGCCGACTGGCTGGTTGGCGGCGCAAATATCTATTTCGATTCACGCCGCTCCGTTCACCATAACCGCTTTAATCAATGGGGCGCGGGGCTGGAGCTGTTGACCGAATATATTGATTTTCGCGCCAACTATTACGATGCCGATAATGATAAGGAGCTGATCGGCAGCTATGGC
>PDWI01002902.1_pt1 | contig 25174 bp, 19 predicted proteins | sample 1430891 | NCBI WGS metagenome assembly PDWI01 (sample SAMN01162508, study PRJNA174530) | Oral metagenome, whole genome shotgun sequencing project. | biome: Marine environment; feature: Marine mammal; material: Swab sample of the gingival sulcus; isolation source: swab sample of gingival sulcus...
TAGTAAGAGTCGTAGTAAACTTTTTCAAGCAAGTTTTATACTCGGTAGTGATCAAAAATCAGCCGCAAACCTTTCAAGACTGGCAGTTGAGTACCGAGAAAAGGAATTTAAAGCTCTTAAAAATAAGGAAAAAATTCCATCAAATAATCTATCTTGGATGATGAAAGATTATGAATATAAAAATTCAAATGATTTTTTATCTAGTTTGCAAGATGATATAAAACTTCCTGAAAAAACGAGAGATATATACTTATATTTACCTTATAGAATGGCTGGTATTTTTCCTACGATATCTAAGTTTAGTTATAGGAATTTGATGGATGGTAAAGAGAAAAAACAACCATTTTTTTATCAGGCAACTGCTCTTAAAGATGTGGGAGATAAGATATTTTTAGGTAGTGGTATTTCAATTGATAAAAAAAGAAGCATTATTAATATTGGAAAAAATAAAATTCCATTAAAGAGTTTTTATAGATTGGGTTACAATAAAAATAACCGTATAATTATAAATAAACAAACAGCAAATCCAAATGGATATTTAAGTATTGTTTATGCAAAACCGTATGGTACTATGTTTGTACTTGATGACAATATGCTAAACTCAACCTATGTACAACTTTTTTTCTTTGAAAATTATAATAAGAACTTGTTTGAATTAATCTCGTCAAATCCATACACTAAGATATACAAACTAAAAAAATAGAGTTATAAGATTTGGTAGAGTAATCTAAAATAGTTGTTTACAAGGTGGAAATAAGGAGATTTGTTGGTAGGAATTGTTGATTATAATGTTGGAAACTTGCAAAGTGTTATTAATGCATTTGATAGTATTGGAGTGAAAGCAAAATGCGAAAGCAATCCTGAAAAACTAAAGACTTATGATAAACTTATACTTCCTGGTGTTGGGGCTTTTGGAGATGCAATGGATAGCTTAAAAAAAGCTGGTATGAAAGAAGCCATCTTGGAGTATGCAAGAAGTGGGCGTTATATAATGGGAATCTGTTTAGGAATGCAGCTTTTGTTTGAAAAGAGTTATGAGTTTGGAGAACATGATGGCTTAGCTCTTATAAAAGGCGAAGTTAAAGAGTTTGATAAAAGTAAATTTAAAGAAAATTTAAAAGTGCCTCACATGGGTTGGAATGGTTTACATGTAAACAAACAATGCTCTATTTTCGATGGTCTTAGTGATGATTTTTATCTCTATTTTGTTCATAGTTTTCATGTGATTTGTGATGAAAAATATATCATAGGAAAAAGTGAATATGGTTATGAGTTTGCTAGCGCAGTAAAGTGTGATAATATATTTGGATTTCAGCCACATCCTGAAAAATCCCACAAAATAGGACTTAAAATCTTAGAAAATTTTGCAAATTTAAAATAAGGAAAAGTTATGGAAATTTTACCAGCTATTGATTTAAAAGATGGGCTTGCCGTTAGACTAACGAAAGGTGTTATGGATAGCGCAAAGGTGTATTCAAATAAACCATATGAACTAGCAAAAAGATTTGAACAAATGGGTTCAAGTTGGCTACATGTTGTTGATTTAAACGGTGCATTTGCAGGTGAGCCAAAAAACTTAGAGCAAATTAGGAAAATCTGTGAAAATTGCTCCTTAAAAGTAGAACTTGGAGGCGGTATTAGGGATGAAAAAACTATTGATTTTTATATAAATGAAGTTGGAATTTCAAGGGTGATTTTAGGTTCTATTGCTTTAAAAGACCCACTTTTTGTAAAAAATGTTGCTAAAAAGTATCCCGTAGCTGTTGGGATAGATGCGATAGAAGGATATGTTGCGGTTGAAGGTTGGGATAAGAAGTCTGATATGAAAGCGGAAGATTTAGCACTAAAATTTGCAGATGTTGGAGTAGAGGCGATAATTTGTACTGATATTAGCAAAGATGGAACATTAAGCGGTGTCAATGTTGAATTTACTAAAAAAATTGCACAAATTAGTAAAATCGATACGATTGCTAGTGGAGGAGTTAAGGATTTATCCGATATACAAAAGCTTCAAAATGCCAAATGTATCTCTGGAGTTATTGTAGGTAAGGCATTTTATGAGGGTAGTTTAGATTTGGAATATCTATTTAAAACTGCAAAATTTGCCAATCTAAACTAAAATAAAAGAAAATTAAGCTAGAATACATAAAACGAATAAAAGGATGATGTGTGAAATTACTCGTAGTAGATGATAGTTCAACCATGAGAAGAATCATAAAAAATACATTGGGTAGATTAGGTCACAAAGATGTTCTTGAGGCTGAGCATGGCGCTGAAGCGTGGCAAGTGATGGGTCAAAATAGTAATATTGATGTGCTTATAACGGATTGGAATATGCCTGAAATGAATGGACTTGAATTGGTTAAAAAAGTAAGAGCTGAGAGTAAATATGAGGATATGCCTATTATTATGGTAACAACTGAAGGTGGAAAAGCTGAAGTTATAACTGCCTTAAAAGCTGGAGTTAATAATTATATTGTTAAGCCTTTTACGCCACAAGTTTTGAAAGAAAAACTTGAAGATGTTTTAGGGTAAAATGGAACAATCTTTAGAATATAATGAGTTGCGTGTTACGCCAACATCAGAAAGAGAATCTTTTTGTGATTTTTTAATGTCACTTGGTGTTGAAGCGATAGAAGAGAGTGGAGATACGCTTATTGTTAGAAGCGAGGAGAATCTTAATCTGGTAAAATGGGGCGTTGAGCAATTTAGCAAAAAATTAAGTCAAACTCTATATAAACAAGTTGATGTTTTGACTTCTATTGAAATAAAACCTAACAAGGACTGGATAAGTCTGTATCAAAAATCTGTAAAACCTATACAAATATCCAATTTTTACATTCACCCTAGTTGGGAAGATAAAAAAGATGGGCTTATTAATATTTTAATAGAACCTAGTCTTACCTTTGGTTCGGGTCATCATGAAAGTACATATTCATGTATAATGTCATTGGAAAAATATTTAAAAAAAGATGATATTATCTTAGACGTTGGATGTGGAAGCGGAATTTTGAGTATAGCTAGTGCAAAATTAGGAGCTTTTGTGGATAGTTGTGATACAGATGAAGATGCCATTTCTAGCACAATAAAAAATGCAAGATTAAACCGAGTAAAGCTAAATAGTACTTGGGTTGGGTCGGTAGATAAAGCTAAAATAAAATATGATGTTGTGGTTGCAAATATTATAGCTGATATTTTAATTGCTCTATCTAGTGATTTGCAAAATTCTTTAAAAAATGGCGGATTTTTAATACTTTCTGGAGTGTTGGATAAGTATGAAAATCGTGTTAAAGAGTTTTTTAAAGATTGCCAACATTGTGAAACTATAGTGAAGAATGAGTGGCGAACAATAATACTTAAAAAGGTGTAAAAATATATGAACAATCAACAAAATAAAAATAACAATAATAACTTTTTCAATAAAAACCCTATTTTGGTTTTTGCTGTATTTTCTGTTGTTATTATTATGCTTTTCAAAAACTTAACAAGCAATGATGGGGATATGGGGATGTCTATGATGAATTCCCAAAATTCAGTTACTAGAAATATGAGTTATTACGATTTTAAATCTATGGCAGAGGCTGGAGAGTTTAAATATGTCTCCATTGGTCAGACTATGATAAAGGCTACTTCAAAGCAAGGAAACGTGATATATGTAGTAAAAAAAGTTGGACAAGATCCTGCACTTTTACCACTTTTGGAAGAAAAAGGTATCCAATATGGCGGATATAATGAAACAAATGTATTTTCAGAAATTATATTTTCTTGGGTATTGCCTATATTTATCTTTTTTGGCATATGGATGTTTTTGGCTTCTCGTATGCAAAAAAGTATGGGAAGTGGAATACTTGGAATGGGAAGCAGTAAAAAACTTGTTAATAGCGAGAAACCAAAGGTAAAATTTACCGATGTTGCTGGAGTTGAAGAAGCTAAAGAGGAAGTTGTAGAGATAGTAGATTTTTTAAAAAATCCTGAAAAATATATAAATCTAGGAGCAAAAATTCCAAAAGGTGTGCTTTTGGTAGGACCTCCAGGCACTGGTAAAACCTTGCTTGCAAAAGCAGTTGCTGGAGAGGCTGATGTTCCGTTTTTCTCAGTTTCTGGTTCATCTTTTATAGAGATGTTTGTTGGAGTTGGTGCAAGTCGTGTGAGAGATCTGTTTGAAAATGCAAAAAAGGAAGCACCTGCTATTGTTTTTATTGATGAGATCGATGCTATTGGTAAAAGTAGAGCAGCAAATGGTATCACGGGTGGAAATGATGAAAGAGAGCAAACGTTAAATCAATTGCTAGCTGAAATGGATGGTTTTAGTTCTGATAACTCTCCTGTTATTGTTTTAGCTGCTACAAACCGTCCAGAGGTTTTAGATAGCGCTTTACTTCGTCCTGGACGATTTGATAGACAAGTTTTAGTTGATAAACCTGATTTTAAAGGTAGAGTTGAGATTTTAAAAGTACATGTTGAAGAGATAAAACTGTCAAAAGATGTAAACTTAGAAGAGATAGGACGCTTAACAGCTGGACTTGCTGGGGCTGATTTGGCAAATATTATCAATGAAGCTGCACTTTTAGCAGGAAGAAATTCAAAACCTTCTGTTGAGCAGATTGATTTGGTAGAGGCAGTTGAAAGAGCGATAGCAGGACTTGAGAAAAAATCACGCCGAATTAATCCAAAAGAGAAGAAAATTGTAGCTTACCACGAAAGCGGACATGCGCTTATAGCTGAAACCACAAAAGGTGCAAAGCAAGTTTCTAAAGTTAGCATTATTCCTCGTGGACTTGCCGCTTTAGGATATACTTTAAATACACCAGAAGAGAATAAATTTTTAATGCAACGCCATGAACTTATAGCTGAAGTTGATGTGCTTTTAGGTGGACGAGCGGCTGAAGAGGTTTTTATAGGTGAAATATCTACAGGAGCTGGAAATGATCTTGAGCGTGCAACTGATATCATTAAAGCTATGGTTAGCATGTATGGTATGAGTGATGTTGCTGGTCTTATGGTGCTTGAAAAGCAAAGAAATACTTTTTTAACTGGTGGACAGAGTATTAAAGATTATAGCGAAAAAACCGCTGAAGAGCTAGATAGCTACGTAAAAAATTTACTAAATGAGCGTTATGCCGATGTTTTAAAAACTTTAAGATTATATGATGGCGCGATTGAAAATATGGTTGAAGCTTTATATGAAGAAGAAAACATAGAAGGCGAAAAGGTTCGTGATATAATAAGAGCCTATGAAGAGGAAAAATCTCTTCCAACTAGAATGCATGGTGATGATGAGCCTAGCGAAGATGACGATATAAAAAAGGCTGAAAGCGAAGCCAAAAAAGAGAAAGAGGCTAAAGAGAAATCTAGCGAAAAAGCTACAGAAGAAAAAGAGTAAGTCTTGGAAAAACAAAAGCCTCAACTAACATACATATTGCCAAATCTTTTTACGGCTGCGAGCGCATTTACTGGTGTTATAAGTATATTAGCATCAGTAAAGGGTGACTTCGAAAAAGCTGTGATATATATATTTTTATCTTTAGTGTTTGATGGGCTTGATGGTAGGGTTGCAAGGCTTACAAAAACTACCAGTAAGTTTGGTGTTGAGTTTGACTCTTTAGCTGATATAGTTGCTTTTGGAGTGGCTCCTGCTATTTTGTTTTATTATAGTGTTGGTATAGAGTATGGAAAATTAGGCTCTCTTGTAACCGCTATGTATGTGGTATTTGGCGCTATTAGACTTGCAAGATTTAATATTACAACTGCTAAAAATGAACCATCAGTTTTTATCGGTATCCCTATACCAACAGCAGCTATAGTTATATCCATGTGGATTATGCTTTATGAAAAGTATGATTTTTTTGCTGGATATGAGTTTATTTTGATTTTAATTCAGATACTTTTATCATTTTTGATGGTAAGTAATGTAAGATACCCAAGTTTTAAAAAGGTAGATTTAGAAAAATCAAATGTTTTAAAAATATTAGTATCTTTAGTCGCATTTTTCTCATTTGTTTATCTATTTCCAATAGAAAGTGTTACTTTAATGGCAACTTCATACCTTTTATATGGGTTAATTCGTGTTTTTTACACCATTGTAGTTGCAAAAATGAAAAAAACTAAGTATAATCAAGACGAAGTTTAAAAAAACCACAAAAGGAGTCATTTATGGGTGTTGATGTAGGCATTAAAAAAGCTATAAAACATTTACCAAAAATAGAGATAAAAAATGCACTCCTGCTACTTCTATCCTAGTCACTTACTTTAAAGCAAATTTACACATTTTAATTTTACAATAAAAGGATAGAACATGGAAAAAGATATAATAATATTTGATACTACATTAAGAGATGGGGAACAAAGTCCCGGTGCTTCTATGAATATAGAAGAAAAAATCCGTCTTGCAATCGCTTTGGAAAAATTAGGCGTTGATGTTATAGAGGCTGGTTTTGCAGCAGCAAGCAAAGGGGATTTTGAAGCAATTTACCGTATAGGCGAGAGGGTTAAAAATACCACTGTTTGTTCCCTTGCTCGTGCCATTGATAAGGATATAGAAGCAAGTGCAAAAGCAATTTCGCAAGCAAAACATCAGCGTATTCATACCTTTATAGCCACAAGTCCAATTCACATGGAATATAAATTAAAAATGAAGCCAGATGAAGTTATAAGACGAGCAGTAAGAGCAGTTGAGTATGCAAAAAGTTTCGTAGATGATGTAGAGTTTAGTTGTGAAGATGCTGGAAGAACAGATATGGGTTTTATGGAAGAGATACTTGATGCAGCTATTGAAGCGGGAGCAAAAACTTTAAATATCCCTGATACAGTTGGATATAGACTTCCTGAAGAGATGTATGAGATGATACAAGAACTATATTTACATGTAAACAATAGAGCTATACTTTCAGTTCACAACCATAATGACTTAGGTTTAGCGGTAGCAAACTCTTTAGCGTGTATTAAAGCAGGTGCTAGGCAGGTTGAATGCACTATCAATGGCATAGGTGAGCGCGCTGGGAATGCATCTTTAGAGGAAATTGTTATGACCTTGAAAACAAGAAAAGATGTTTTTAAAGATTTTAAAACAAATATAAATCATAAAGAGATATATCCAGTTAGTAGGCTAGTAGCTTCTATTACTGGTATTGAGCCTCAACCAAATAAAGCTATAGTTGGCAAAAATGCATTTTCCCACGAAAGCGGTATTCACCAAGACGGAGTGTTAAAACATCAAGAAACCTATGAAATTATGAATGCAAAAGATATTGGATTAGATGATAATTCACTTGTTTTAGGAAAACATTCGGGTCGTCATGCATTTAAGGATAGATTGGAAACTTTGGGTTATGGTTTAGAAGAAAAAGAGTTAAATGAAGCTTTTGTAAGGTTTAAAAAGTTAGCTGATCAGAAAAAAGATATATACGATGATGATTTAAGAGCTATCGCCACAGAAGAGATAACTAAAATAGCACAAAAATATGAGCTTGTAACATTACAATTATCTGATTGTAATCCAGGTGGTGTTCCAAATGCAGCTGTAACTATTAGGTACGATGATAAAGAGGTAACAGATGCTGCTATTGGAAATGGTACTATGGATGCTGTATTTAAAGTGATAGACAGAGTTTGTGAAGTTGAAGGAATGCTTAAAGATTATAAGGTAGATGCGGTTACTCAAGGAAAAGATGCCTTGGCTAGAGTTGTGGTCAAAGTTGCTTTTAATGGTGGAAAACCAATAATCGGACATGGATTAAGTGTTGATACGATGCTAGCAACTGCAAGGGCATATATAGGTGCTTTAAATAGCTACGTTTCCATGCAAGAGAGTTTAAGCAAGTAAAGAAATTCCTTACATGTAATATATACATGTAAGGACATGTAAGGAGATTATTGTCTAAGATGGATAGTTATTTTGCTTTTGTAACCATATCATTTTTTACCATCATAAGTCCAGGCGCTGCTATACTTTTAGCTATAAATAATGGCATAAAGTACGATATAAAAGCAGTTTTATTTTCTACTTTAGGAAATGCTTTAGGGCTTTTTATATTATCTTTTGTTGCCATTTTGGGTGTGGGTGCTATTTTAAAAATATCCGATTATTTTTTTGTGATTTTAAAAATTGTAGGTGCTTTATATTTAATATATTTAGGTTTGAAGCAGATTTTTAGTAAAAAATTTCATTTTGATTTGAAAAATAGCACCAAATCAACCTATGAAAGATATAAGGTTTTCAAAGAAGGCTTTTTAGTTGCTGTTACAAATCCAAAGCCTATACTATTTTTCTCAGCAATATTTCCACTATTTATGCAAAAAAATGAGAGCGTTTTGTTGCAATTTCTTGTACTTACATGTACATTTATATCTATCTCTATCGCTTCATTGATGAGTTATGGAAGTATGTCAAGATACGCATCATATTGGTTTTTAGATGACGCGAAAGTGAAGATTTTTTATAAAATATCAGGATTTTTATTTGTTTTAATGGGTATAGGAATGATGTTTTTAAAAAGGTAAGTTTTACATGTAAATAAGTTGCAGTTTATTTAACTATATCAAAACTAAAGTATTTAGACTTAAATCCATTATCTCCCATTTTTTTATACTGGATTATCGCCCCATCAAAATTTTTGATTTGTTGGTATGCAAGAGCAAGACCGTAACGACTTTCTAGATTGTTACTATCTATTAGCTTTGAAAGCTCAAGTAAAGCTATGGCGTTTTGGGGATGATTTGCTCCTATAGATGCAATAGCTGCATAAAAAATAGTATTTGTATCTTGCTGTTTATGTTCGTCGATAAGTGAATTGTATATGGAGTAAGCCTCTTCAAAATCGTTTGTATAAAGGTCGATGTAAGCTAAGGCCTGCATTACTCCAACCACATCTTCATTCTCAGTTTTTAACCTTTTTTTAAGCTCGTTTTTCTTTACATGTACTAAGCCACTTATTTGAAGCATTTTTACATATTGCTCTTTAACTAAAGATGAACCATAGTAAAATGATGACATATTAAGAGGTTGATGATTAAACTCCATTTGAATTTTTTCAGCATACTCCTTTATATTTTTGTCTTTATATCTTACATGTAAATATAAAATATTTGTTATGATATCGTAAGGTAATATTTTTCTTAAAGTGTTGATTTTTTCATTATATATTTTATCATTTTTAACAAGATGAGCTGTTATGATGTCAAACATTAGGTGAAGCGGTAGATTGCTTTTATCCACCTCAAGCCACCTGTTCATGGAGAGTTGATTGCCTTTTATTAGATGAGTTAGTGTCATGAAAAAATTTACTTTTTTTAGTTTTTTGTCATTATCAATATCAACTTTAACTTCTTCAATCAATTTTGTATTATCTTTACCTATAAGCTCACTACTCATTACTGCAAAAATACCAGCAAGATAATTTTTAGAATCTAGCCTATAGCTTGATAAAAAGTGTTTAAAACTAAGCGTATAGTTTCCTAATTGCGCATAAGTTAATGCTAGATTGTAGTGTAGTATTGAGTGTTTTGGATATATTTTGATAAGTTTTTTTAAACTTTCATTTGCTTGTAGATAGTGGTGATTTAATGCTTGTTTGATAGCGTCTGATACACCTTCGTTTATCTTTGCTATGGTTGAGCTTGTCTTTAGATACTCAAGTCCTGAATCTATCTCATCTACAAAAACATCAAGCCCACCTTTTCGTATAAGGTCAATATTCTCTTTTGTGTTAAATATTTTATATGGAGCAAAATAAAATAGTAGAGCATATTGCTTTGATTTGCTAAAAAACATATTGTTTTTATACTCCTTTTGTGCAAGATGCACGTTAAAAAGAGTGCTGTTTAGTTTTACATGTATAGGGTAGGTGGATGCGGTAAGTGTTGCATTTTTATCTAATTGATTTTGTAAAATATTTGCACTTGATTGAAAATTTCCTAACTTTAAGTTTACAAGCGCTAGTGCAAGGGAAGCTTTTTGGGTATTTTTAAAGTTGTTTATGGATTTTTCAAGTGTTTTTTGAGCTAATTCATATTCGCCTATATTTGCATATAAAAGTCCAAGGGCTAGAAGATCCTCATACTGTTTTTGTGATTGAATAGAGCTTAGAGCTTTATGTGGTGCGTTTAAAAAAGCGGATACTTTTGATGCTAGATATTTTTGTCTATCTTTATAGTGTTCACTAGTAGGATGAGAAAATGCATTTAGCGCTTCTAAATAGTTTCCTTTATAGTAGTTTATAAGTCCAATATAATATGAATACAAAGGCGAATTGCTCTCTTCTGGCAGGTAAGTATAGGCCAAATCTATGTAGTATTCATATAACTTTTTATTGTTGAGCTCTAAAGCGCAAATGGCACCATTTATAGCACTAACAGTCCGTTTTTCTTTGTTTAATATAGCGTTTTTAAAAGCTACAAGTGCATTTTTATAATCTCCCTCTTTCATTTTTGCAACGCCAATGTTGTATTGGGAGATTGCTTCGTTATAAGTTGCTATGTCTTTGTAGATGCTAAGTGCTTCTATTTTATTTCCCTGTTCGTAAAGAATATTTGCGCGTTTGAGCATGGCGTCGATTTTTGAAGGAGTAAATTGCGATACTTTTTGTTTTTTTTGAATAGTTTCGATTATCTGGGTGGTTTTTGGTTGGTTTTTTGGCTTTTGGTTTAGTTTCAGTGCTATGAGCACTATAAGGACGATGATGATAAGAGCAAGCAAGACAATACTAGATAGTAGTATAAGTTTTTTTGTTCTATTGTTTTTCTCTTCTTCTATCGCTTCTTCTTGATATTTTGGTTGAGATAACTCGTCTTCTATAGGGTCTAAGTTATCTCCTTCGATATCAAGGGTTGTTATCTCCTCATCTTCCATCCCAAATTCATCATCGGGACTTTCTAAGATAACTACTTCTTCATCATCCTTTTTTGCCATTACATGTAAGCCTTAAGAACTTCTGGTATTTCTATACTTCCGTCTTCTTTTTGGTAATTTTCCATTATAGCTATTAAGGTTCTTCCAACTGCCAAAGATGAGCCGTTTAAGGTATGAACTAAGCGGTTTTTCTTGCCATCTTTATAGCGGATTTTAGCCCTTCTTGCTTGAAAATCACGAGTATTTGAAACAGAGCTTATCTCGCGGTACTTGTTTTGTCCAGGAAACCATACTTCTAAGTCTATGGTTTTAGCTGCTCCAAAACCAAGGTCGCCCGTACAAAGCATCAAATGTTTATGGGCAAGCCCAAGAGAACTTAGTAAATCAGATGCGCAAGAGACCATATCTTCGAGCATTTTTTCACTCTCGTCCGGTTTTGTTATGGCCACAAGTTCTACTTTATCAAATTGATGTTGGCGTATCATTCCTCTCGTATCTCTTCCTGCTGAACCAGCCTCTTTTCTAAAGCAAGCTGTGTAAGAAGTAAGTTTTAAAGGAAGTTCATCAGCGTTTAAAATCTCATCACGAAATAGATTTGTCACAGGCACTTCAGCAGTTGGTATAAGAAACAAATCCTCGCCGTCAATTTTAAATAAATCGTCTTCAAATTTTGGTAATTGTCCAGTTCCAGTTAAAGTGTCACGATTTGCTATGTAGGGTACACAAACTTCTTCAAATCCGCGTTTACGGTTAAAATCTAACATGTAATTTATCAAAGCCCTCTCAAGTCTAGCCATATCGCCTTTTAAAACCGAAAAACGGCTCTTTGCTAACTTTACGCCCCTTTCAAAGTCTAAATTCTTTGATGCGATACTTAAATCCCAATGCTCACGCGGTTCAAAATCAAATTGTGGAATTTCACCTATCTTTTTTATCTCCACATTATCATCTTCATCTTCTCCATCTGGAATATCATCATCTGGAATATTTGGCACACTAAGAGCAAGGGAGTTTAACTTTTCTTCTATTTTCCTAACTTCTTCATTTGTTAAAGTTATTTTTTCTTTGTTTTGTGCAAGTTCAGCTTTTAAGGCATTTATATCTTTGCCTTCTTTCGCATAAGAGCCAAAAAGTTTGCTTTTAGCATTTTGTTCAGCCTGATATGTTTCTAAAACTTGCCTTTTTTCCTTTAGCTCCACAAAAAGAGTTTTTAATGAATTTAAAACTTCATTGCTTACTTTTTTTCTTTTTAGTTTTTCGCTTATATTTTCAAAATCATTTTGTAAATTTTTTAAATCTATCATCTTAATACTCCTGTTTTTTTTCTTACTATTTCCATGGTTTTTTTTGCTTCTATGCTTGCTTTTTTAGCCCCATTATCTAAAATCTCTAAAACCTCATCTTGATGGGCAAGATAATACTCTCTTTTTTCACGAAATGGAGCAAAATATTCCCAAATCAAATCTTTTAAATACATTTTAAAATGTCCATACCCCTCGCCGCCTTTTTTATAACGTTTGGCTAGTTCTTCTTGCCCATTTTTATCTAGAAATAGTTTAGCAAGTGCAAAAACATTACATGTAGAATACTCTTTTGGCTCTTCAAGCGGCGTACTGTCGGTCACAATGGAAGAACATCTTTTTTTAAGTTGTTTTTGGGTGGAAAATATATCAATTGCGTTATTGTAACTTTTACTCATCTTAGCCCCATCAATCCCAGGAACAGTTGCCACATCTTCATTTACTCTAAATTCTGGCAACGTAAAAACATCTCCGTGAGCATTGTTAAACTTTACCGCAATATCGCGGGCGATTTCTACATGTTGGATTTGATCTTTTCCCACAGGAATAACGTCTGATTGGTAAAGCAAAATATCCGCCGCCATCAAAACTGGATACGAAAAAAGAGCGTGATTTGATGCAATTCCCCTTGCTACTTTGTCTTTATAACTATGAGCTCGTTCAAGTAATCCCATGGGTGTATATGCTGAAAGTATCCAATAAAGCTCTAACACCTCTTTGACGTCTGATTGCACCCAAAAGGTGGATTTTTCTGGGTCTATCCCTAAAGACAAAAAAGTGATAGCTGCATCAATCGTATTTTGTTTCAAAACAGCTCCATCACTCAAACTACTCATCGCATGATAGTTTGGAATAAAAATAAATAAATCCTCCTTACCCTGCACATCAATCATCTGCTTTAATGACCCAAAATAATTCCCCAAATGTAAAGCCCCCGAAGGCTGAAGTCCCGTTAAAGTTCGCATAATTTTCCTAGTTTTAAAAATAGGGGATATTATAGCAAAATGTTTGCTAAAGAAAAATAAAACTTTTACACGTAAATCTTGCTAGAAATTATATTCACATATTTATTTTAAGAAAGACAGACGATTTTTGCTTATAGTTTAATGAAGTTTTAGCTATCATATACAAGTTTATTTAAAGGCTAAATGATAAAATGACAGAATCGGATACAAGAGCAAATTTAATCGATCCAAAACTTAAAGCAAACGGTTGGGATAACTCTTTCATAATAAGAGAATATTATTTTACAGAGGGTAGAAAACTCATAGGCGGTAAAAGAGGAAAGAGGTATTTTGTAGATTATCTATTAAGTTACGAAAATACAAATCTTGCCATCGTCGAGGCAAAAGCCGATACAAGAAACCCGCTTGAGGGATTGCAACAATCTATAAATTATGCTTTAAAATTAAATATAGATTTTGTATATGCTACAAATGGCTTAAAAATTTATGAGCACTCTTTGGTCAATGGAAAGGGAAGATGGATAGAAAATTATCCAAGTCCAAAAGAGCTTTTTGAGAGAAAATTTGGCAAAATGAATGATAAGAAAAAGAGTATTATCACTTACCCTTACCATATAGAGGGAAGTATGAAACCTAGATTTTATCAACAAATTGCCATTCAAAAAGCTGTTGAAGCAATAGAAAATGATAAAGATAGAATATTGCTCACTTTAGCCACAGGAACAGGAAAAACATATATAGCTTTCCAAATAGTTTATAGACTTTTTTGCTCACGTTGGAATAAAGATAAGGCAACTAGACGTGCAAAGATTTTATTTTTGTGTGATAGAAATGTACTTATAAATCAGGCTATAAATCAATTTAATGCAATAGAAAAAGATATAACACTTATAAATGGTAAAGAGATACGAAAAAGAGATGGAAAAGTGCCAACAAATGCAAATATCTTTTTTGCCATTTATCAAGCCATAAGTGAAAGAAAATCTGATGAAGCAGACGAAGAAAATGATATCACTGCTTACTATAAACAATATCCTCCAAACTTTTTTGATTTGGTAATCATAGATGAATGCCACAGAGGCAGTGCAAATGAAGAAAGCTCATGGAGAGATATATTAAACTATTTTTCAAGTGCTATTCATTTAGGGCTTACCGCTACTCCAAAAAGAGATGATAACGGTGATACCTATGAATATTTTGGAAAGCCGATATATGAATACTCTTTAAAAGATGGTATAAACGATGGTTTTTTAACCCCTTATAAAGTTAAACGAATAAAAACAAATATAGATGAGTATAAATTTTATCCAAATGATATCATAGAGGGAGAATTGACGCAAAATTTAGTTAAATTGGAGCAATTTGAAAAAGAAGTTATTATCCCAAAAAGAACAAAGCTTATCGCAAAGACGATTTTAAAAAATATAAATCCTTTTGATAAAACCATTATCTTTTGCGTAAATCAAACCCACGCTTTAAATATGAAAATAGCCATTGACGAATACAAGAAAGTGCAAGACAATAACTATTGTGTAAGAGTAACTTCAGATGAGGGCGAGATAGGAAGGGAATTTTTAGAAGATTTTCAAAATAATGATAAAGATATTCCTGTGATTTTGACAAGTTCAAAAATGCTTACTACTGGAGTTGATGCGAAAAATGTTAGAAATATAATCTTAACTTCACCTATAAAATCTATGACCGAATTTAAACAAATCATAGGACGAGGCACAAGAACTTATGAGGGAAAAGATTTTTTTACGATTATAGATTTTGTGGGCGCGACAAATCTTTTTTATGACCCAAGATGGGATGGTGAAACTATTGTTGATGAGCCTTGTGTTCCAAAGCTATCCACACCACAAAATCCAAAAGAGAAAACAACAAAGCCACCAAAAAAGCCACATGTAAAAACGATCATCGATATAAGAGGCAAAAAATTAAAAGTTATAGATATAGAGACAAGCTATGTGGGGATTGATGGAAAACCTTTAAGAACAGCCCAGTATTTAGAACTTCTTATAGGAATATTGGGTAAATTTTACGATGATGAAGCAAAACTAAGAGAGATTTGGGCAAATCCAAAAAATAGAAAAAATCTGCTTAAAAAATTGCAAGATATGAATATAGATTCAGCTCAATTAGAGGATTTAAAAGTTATATTTAATGCAAAAAATTCGGATATTTACGATGTTTTAGCCCACATTTCATTTAACTTAGAGATAAAAACAAGAGCTGAAAGAGTGTTAAGCGTAGAAAATTCACACTTTTTTGAAAAATACCACAATGAAAAAGCCAAAGAGTTTTTAGAATTTATCCTAAAAAGATACCAAAAAGATGGAGTAAAAGAGTTAGACGATACAAATCTTTCAACTTTAGTGAAACTAAGTGGAATCGATAGAAGCGAGCTAAAAGATGCATTTAGGTATCATAATATTAGAGATGAATATTTTGGGCTACAAAAGGAAATATATAAATGATTGAGACAGGATATGTAAAAGCGATAGGAATTTATTATAAAACAACCATCGAATCAATTAGGAAGTCTAAAAATTATTTACAACCCATATTTGAAGCATTTATAAATTCATTGGAGTCATTAGGAGAAATAAAACTGGGTAATAAACAAATTGTCATATCATTGTACTATACAAGCAATTTAACTTCTGATGAAAATAATGATTGCGATTATAGTCACATTAAAGTCTATGATTCAGGTTTAGGATTCAATAGTGATGAGTTTGAAAGATTTAAAAATTTAAACGACAATAATAAGGGTTATTCAAATAATGGTAACGGAAGAGTACAATATGTACATTTTTTTAAAGAAACTTCATTTGTAGCTGTTTCTTATAATGAAAAATATTCTAGTGGATATGAAAAAAAGAAATTTTCAATATCTAAGTCAGATGAATATTTGAAAAATAATGCTTTGATTAAGATTGATTCAATAGGGGAAGCTTTAGAAAAAAAAACATATACAGAAGTAATCTTTAAAAAATTGTTAAATAAAAATGATGAAAAAAAGTATGCAAAATTAACAATAGAATTACTCAAAAGAGAGCTCATTGAATATTATTTAGATTATTTTTGTGAAAATAGAAACAATTTACCTTTGATAAAAATAGAAAAAATAATTGACAATAAATTAGATACAGAAATATTTATAAAATCTCAAGATATTCCAACTTTGGATAAAGAAGAATTTTTATCTGTTCCTTTTAGAATATATTCCACGGACGGTAGAAGTATTAAAAAATCAGATGATACCGAGAGCTTCAAACTTAAGGTATACAAAATACCAAGCGATAGATTGGATAAAAATGCCCTTATGTTAACATCAAAGGGGCAAATTGTAAGAGGAGATATTTCTAAGAAAATTAAGCTCGATAGCTTAACTCCTAAAGATATAATTGATGGAAATAGATATTTATTTTTGTTGTCGGGGGATTATTTAAATAGTAAAGATTCTGACACAAGAGGAGAGTTGAAATTATATACACTTGAGGAGTTTAAGTCTTTGTCATCTGATGAATCAATATTAGATTTGTATAAAGAGATTTTATTGGAAGATATTGTAATAAAAGCAAATGAAACAATAAAGTCAATCTATCCCGAAATTGCAAAAAAAATAAAAGATAAAGATGCGGAGATAAGAGAACTTAGGGATATGTTTTTGCTGAATGACAAAACAATAGATAGTATAAAAAATAAAATTTCTATTCAAGATACGGAGGCAGTCATTCTTAAAAAAATTTATAGAGCTGATTCAGAAATTATTGCAAAAAAAGATATTGAAATAAAAGAGCAAATTGATAAACTAAATAAATTGGATACAAGTTCTAAGGAATATGAAAAAAATCTAAATACTATGGTGAGAGAATTGGTTAAAATAATTCCTGTTCAAAATAGAACAGCTTTGGCACATTATATTGCAAGAAGAAAATTAGTGCTTGATTTGTTTGGTAAAATTTTAAAGAAGGAACTTTCTAGACAAAAAGACAAACAAAGAAATATAGATGAAAAACTTTTGCATAATTTAATATTTCAGCAAACATATGAAAATACAGAAGAAAGTGATTTGTGGTTAATAAATGAGGATTTTATTTATTATAAGGGAACTTCAGAAAAGACATTAGGCGATATAAGGATTAATGGTGAGCGTATTTTGAAAGAACAGTTAACTGGAGAAGAAGAGGCATATAAGTTAAAACAACAAGGTAATGTCAACAAAAATAGACCTGATATATTATTATTTCCAAGTGAGGGAAAATGTATTTTAATAGAATTTAAAGCACCAAATGTGAATGTATCTGAACATCTAAATCAACTAAATAGGTATGCGTCTCTAATAAATAATTTATCAAAAGATAAATATGATTTTACAACATATTATGGATATTTGATTGGCGAAAATATTGATATAGATGATGTTATAGATAACGATAGTGATTTTGTTTCGGCGGAAAGTTTAAATTACATTTTTAGACCATATAAAAGAATTGCTGCAAAATTTAATAAAAAGAACGGTTCTTTGTATACTGAAATTATAAAATATTCAACTATTTTGGAAAGAGCAAAAAGAAGAAATGAAATATTTATTAAAAAATTGATGGAAAATTTATAGACAATAGTTGAATTGTATTAATAAAAAAATATAAAATAACAAAGAGAGAGAATAATTGGAAAACAAAATAAACAAAATAATAGATAGGCTTTGGAAAGATGATGGTATCAGTGGTGCTATGCACTACACAGAGCAGATATCTTGGATACTTTTTTTAAAATTTTTGGATGATTTAGAAGTTAGCAAAAGTGAAGATGCACTGCTAGATGGGTTTGAGTATGAATTTATACTTGAAAAAAAGTATCGTTGGGGTAGTTGGGCTGTTCCTAAAAAGGATGGCAAGGCGGATATTATAAATGCAAAAAGTGGCGATGACTTGCTTGAATTTGTAAATAAAGAGCTTTTTCCTTATTTGAGATCTTTTAAATCTATAAGCGAGGATTCAAAATCCATAAAATATAAAATCGGTGCGATATTTGAATTTTTAGATAATAAGATAGCAAATGGACACACTTTAAAAGATGTGATTGATTTGATTGATGAGATGAATTTTCAAACTCATACAGATATATTTGAAATGTCACTTATCTATGAAAAACTGCTAAAAGATATGGGCGGAAGTGGAACTTCTGGTGAATTTTATACTCCAAGGGCACTTATAAAAACGATAGTTGATGTGATAGAGCCTAAAATTGGACAAAGTGTTTATGACCCTGCATGTGGAAGTTGTGGATTTTTGATAGATACTTACAATCATCTAAGATATTATGATGTGGCATCAAATAGGCAAAAAGAATTATCAACATCGCAACTAAAAATGCTAAATGAAAACACTCTTTTTGGCAATGAAAAAACTCCTCTTGCTTATATAATGGGTGTTATGAATATGATTCTTCACGGAATTGAGAGTCCAAATATCTCAAAAACAAATACTCTAACAAAGGATATAAGAGGATTAGAAGAAAAAGATAGATTTGACATCATTTTGGCAAATCCTCCATTTGGTGGCAAGGAAAAAGAGCAAATTCAGCAAAATTTTCCTATCAAATCAAATGCAACAGAATTGCTTTTTTTACAACATATGATGAATTTTTTAAAACTAAACGGTAGATGCGGTGTTGTTGTTCCTGAAGGAATTTTGTTTCAAACAAATAAAGCTTTTAAGTCGGTTAAAAAAGATTTGTTAGAACGTTTTAATCTCCATACTATTTTGAGCCTTCCAAGTGGAGTATTTTTGCCTTATAGTGGGGTTAAAACAAATGTACTATTTTTTGATAGAAACGGAAGCACGAGCGAGATTTACTACTATGAGATAAAACCGCCTTATAAACTTACTAAAAATAAGCCTATTTTATATGAGCATTTTGAAGAGTTTTTGAGCTTTTATAAAATTAGAAAAAAGAGCGATAAATCTTGGATATTACATGTAAAAGATATAAAAGATTTTGATATATCCGCAAAAAATCCCAATAATATCGAAACAATAGAGCATAAATCTCCCGAAGAATTACTAAAAAATTTAAAAGATAATAGTAAGCAAATAAATACTTTGCTTGATGAGGTAGAAAATATACTTAAAGGCAAAAATATAGATGAGTGAGTTGTATGAATTGCCTAAGGGGTGGGAGTGGAAGAAATTAGATAGTTTGGTAGAAGTTAATATAGGTAAAACTCCAAAAAGAAGCAATAAAGAGTATTTCTTGGGAGATAAAGTATGGCTATCTATCAGAGATTTAAAATATGATTATATATCTAATTCAAATGAAAAAATTACGGATGAAGCAATTATTAGTTCAAATATGAAAATTGTACCTAAGGGTACATTATTGATGAGTTTTAAATTGACATTAGGGAAAACAGCTTTTGCAGATTGTGATTTATATACAAATGAAGCAATTGCTTCACTTCCTATAAAAGATAATACTTTATTAAGTAAATATTTTTTAAAATATTCAATTAATATTATTGATTTGGAGAAAGAAGTTGACAATGCGGTTAAAGGCAAAACACTCAATAAACAAAAAATCAAGAATTTAGATATTCCACTACCTCCGCTTAAAGAACAAAAAAGAATTGTAGTAAAACTTGATAATATTTTTGAAAAAATCGATTATGCCATAGCCTTACATCAAAAAAATATAGATGAAGCTAATGCTTTTATAGGAAGTGTTTTGAATGATGTTTTTGAAGAGCTAGAAGAACAATATAATAAAGTTAAATTATCTGATATTGCCCAAATCAAAGGCGGGAAAAGATTGCCCAAAGGGAATAAACTTACTGAATTAGAAACAAAATATCCCTATATTAGGGTAGCTGATTTCTTAGATAATGGAACAGTTGATATAAATTCAATTCAATATATTACAGAAGATATATACAAACAAATAAAAAACTATACGATAACTTCAAATGATTTATATATTAGTATTGCTGGTACAATTGGGAAAACAGGTATTATTCCAAAAGAATTAGATGGATCGAATTTAACAGAGAATGCTGCAAAAATTGTATATAAAATTGATAATATATTAAACAAGTATATTTATTTTTTAACTAATTCATCAACTTTTTGTAAACAAGTTGGATTAGCAACTAAAAAAGTTGCTCAACCTAAATTAGCATTAAGTAGGTTATCAGAAGTAACTTTACCTCTACCTCCCTTAAAAACCCAAAAAAAAGTGGTAAAATACCTAGATGAAATCTCGCTAAAAACCCAAAAAATAAAAGAGATTCAAGAAAAAAAAATGCAAAATCTAAAAGATTTAAAAGCCTCTATTTTAGATAAGGCTTTTAGGGGTGAGTTGTAGTATTTATTTACATATAAAGCTTAAATGTTTCACATCTTTTTCAAAATCTCTTTGATAATCTTTTTTCTCTCTTTGCCTTCCACATCTATGGTAATATCCGCTAATTTTTCATACTCTTTTACTCGTTTTTTGTAAAGTTTTTTGGCTTTTTTCATATCTGATAAAAGGGGGCGTTTGGCAAATTTTGCTTTGGCGTTTGGGAAGGAGTTTAGGCGATTTATGATGCCTTGGAAGCTTGATTTTAAGTAGATAACATCGCCTATTTGGTTTAGATTTTCTACATTGTGAAAACCGCCACCTGTTGAGATGATGCTGTTTTTTACACTTTGTTCAAGCCAATAAGCACACTCTTGCTCTTTTGCTCTAAAATACTCTTCTCCCTTTTGTGTAAATACCTCTTTAACACTTTTATGTTCCAAACTCTCTATTAGATGGTCAGTATCTATAGCAAAAAGTGATGTTTTTTTACTTAGTTTTCTAGCTAAACTACTCTTGCCAACTCCCATAAAACCTATTAAAACTATATTATTTTTCATCTATCATCTCCTCATCTTTTTCACCCTTTGCGCGAGGTAAAAGCATAAGTGGTGTTCCACTAAGTCCAAAACTTTCTCGTATTTGATTTGCAAGGTATCGTTTATAGCTAAAGTGCAAAGCACGAGGTTTATTCATAACAAGTGCTATGCGAGGTGGTTTTGTGTCAAACTGTGTTGCAAAATATATACGTACAAGTTTACCTTTATCACTTGGTATAGGGTGTTTTTGAACGGCTGATTTTATAAGGTCGTTTAGTTTTGATGTTGGTATTCTTTTTATGTATTCTTGATGAACACTAAGTATAAGATCTTTTAGTTTATCAACTCTCTTAGTTGTTAAAGCTGAAAGAGTTATGATAGGAGCATAAGCTAAAAATTTAAACCTATCTCGTATTTCATCGATAGCGTCTTCATATTCAAACTTTCTCTCATCCCATTTGTTTAAAACGATGATGCATCCAAGTTTAAATTTATCTACTAAGTTCGCTATACGTTCGTCAAGTTCGTAAAAGTTATCGCTAGCATCTAGCACTAAAAGGGCGATATCGGTTCGCTCCAATATTTTTTCGGTTCGGTTTAATGCGTAGCGTTCGATGCCCTCTATCTTACTTCGTTTTCTAAGTCCGGCGGTATCAACAAAGTTAAAAGTAAAGTCTTTATATTCTAGTTTTTCATCAACTGGGTCTATAGTCGTTCCTGCAACTGAACTCACCACTGAACGGTCTTCGCCTAAAAGTGCATTTAAAAGTGAGGATTTGCCCACATTTGTTCGCCCTATGATTCCTACATGTATATTTTTATCTTCTTCTTCATTTTCTTGTATAGCGACAGGTTCTAAAAAACTTTCTAAACTTTCATCATCATCTTCTTGCAAGATAGGCTGGGGCTCTTTTTCTAAAAATTGACATATCCAGCTGTAAAGTTTTCCAGTTCCTCGGTTATGTGATACTGATAGTGTAAAAACATTGTCTGCTCCAAACTCATAAAATTCATACGCTCTTAATTTGTCTTTTTCGTTATCTACTTTATTTATAACTAAAGCGATGGGAGTATCGAGTTTTTGCAAGTCATAAAATATCTTTTTATCATCGTCTTGAGGTATGCTTTTTCCATCTACTACATAAAGTATGATGTCAGCTTTTTTAGAGCTTTCTAGGGACTTTTTTCGTACATTTTCAAAAAGTTCACTTGAGTTATCAAGTCCACCAGTATCGACGATGATGCACGGACAATCATTTAAAAGTATCTCTTTTTGTCTTACATCTCTTGTTGTTCCGCTTATGTCGGATGTTATGGCGATTCGCTCTTTTGCCATTCTATTAAAAAGGGAAGATTTTCCCACATTTGGTTTTCCTAATATTGCTACTTTTTTCATTTTTCTTCTTTTATATCGTTAAATTTTGGCATACTTTCTACATGTAATGTTTGAGTTGGGAATGCGAACCCTGAACCGTTGGCTTCAACTATATGCATGATAGCTAAATTTATCTCTTGTTGAACCTTCAAAAAATCTTTCCAACCAGTTGTTTTTGTGTGATAGTGGCAAAGAATGTTTAGCGAACTATCTCCAAATGTTTCAAAATAAACCGCTAAAGAGTCTTCATAAATATCGCCACGAGATTTTATCATATTTTCTATATCATTTACTATTTTTTCAATTTGGCTAGACGTGGTATCGTACGTAAGCCCTATATAAGCTTTTGCTCTTCTTCTTGTTCTTTTTGACCAATTTGCGATAGAAGCATTTGCTACCACGGCGTTTGGTATTGCAACGAGTGAGCGAGGAAGTGTGCGTATGCGAGTGGAGCGTATGCCTATATCTTCAACCACCCCTTCAATTCCGTTTACTTCCACAAAATCTCCTATCCTAAAAGGACGGTCGGCAAATATAACAAGTGAACCAAAAAGGTTTGCTGTGGTATCTTTTGCAGCAAGTGCAAAGGCCAAACCCCCAAGACCAAGGGAGGCGATGAAAGCTGCTATGTTGATACCCCATGTTTGAAGTATCATCAAGAAGCCAAGTATTATTATAAGAACCCTGCATGATTTTATGATAAAATTTTCAATGTCGCGGTGAAGTGGTTTGCCTATTTTTGATGAAAAAAGCGACACAAGAGAGTTAAATTCATTTACTAATCTGAAAATTATCCAAAAAACGGTAAATATAATAAGGCTTGATATTATTTTATCTATAAATTCTCTATAAAGCGTTAAATCTAGAGATTTTTGTGCAAGATAAAAACCAAGTATAATAAAAGAAAATCTAAAAGGAGCTTCAAGAGCGTTTATTAGCTTGTCATCAACGGTAGATTCAGTCTTTCCAGCCAACAGTCTTAACACGCCTAAAACAATCTTGCTTAACACTGTTCTTAAGATAAGCATAACAAAAAATATGGCGATTGCTATAAGTATATCTTTTATCGTTACGCCATATAAAGTTTTTGCCAACCAAGAGTTTATCATCTGCATATCAACTTCCATAACCTCTCCTTTTTTTGGATTTAAAGATTATCTGTATTGTAACATAATGTAGATTAAATTAATGCAAAATTATTTACATGTAGTATTATGTACATGTATTTAATTTTCTAGTATATTTTATGCAGCTGTAACCAAAATGTAATCATCAAGAGATACACTTTCGATATCTTTAAATTTAGGAGAAAAAATGAAAAATTCATTATTGATTTTAAGTATAGGTGCAATTTTATCTACGGTTATTAGTGCTAGAGAACAAATCAAAATCGTTGGGTCATCAACTGTATATCCATTTGCTTCAGCAGTTGCTGAAGAATTAGGCGCAACAACAAAATACCCAACGCCAGTAGTTGAATCAACAGGAAGTGGTGGAGGTATGAAACTATTTTGTGCAGGAAATGCTATGAATACTCCTGATATTACAAATGCCTCAAGAAGAATGAAAATAAAAGAGTTTAAATTGTGCCAGAAAAATGGTGTAAATAATATCACTGAAGCTGTAGTTGGATATGATGGTATTGCCTTTGCTCAAGCGAAATCAAATGTACCTTTTGATGTAAGCAGAAAAAATCTAGCATTAGCAGTTGCAAAAGAAGTTCCTTCAAAAGATGGAAAAAAATTAATAGCAAATCCATATAAAAAATGGTCAGATATTGATAGCTCACTTCCAAATAGGCAAATTATAATCTATGGGCCACCAAAATCAAGCGGAACTAGAGATGCTTTTGAAGAATTAGTTTTACAAAAAATCTTCAAAAAAATGCCTATTTATACAAACCTTTATAAAAAAGATAAAAAGAAGTACAAAAAATATAAAAAATACTCTCAACTTAGAACAGATGGTGTTTATGTAGAATCAGGGGAAAATGATAACCTAATAGTTCAAAAACTTACTAAAAATAAAGCAGCCTTTGGAGTGTTTGGTTTTTCTTTCTTAATTGAAAATGAAGACAAAGTTCAAGGTGCTACAATAAATGGTGTAAAACCTACTTCAAATACTATTTCTTCAGGGAAATATCCAGTATCAAGATCACTATTTTTCTATATTAAAAACTCTCATGCAAAAAAAGTTCCAGCTATGGGTGAATATGTAAAAATGTTTATGAGTGAACAAATGATAGGAGTTGATGGAATCTTAGGAGAAATCGGTCTTATTCCACTTCCTGCAACTACAAGAAAAAATATACAAAACTCTGTAAAAAACAGAACTAAATTAACTTTGGCTGATTTGTCTAAAAAACATTAAATATTAAGGGATTTAGATCCCTTAATTTAACTAAAGGTTAGATTTTGCTTATTTTTAAATCAGAAAAACAAAAAAGGTTATTGCAAGAAAGAGTTATAAAATTTGCACTCATTGGGGCTGCGACTATTTCTATTCTAACGACCTTTGGGATTTTATTTTCGATTCTTTTTGAAGCCATTGAGTTTTTTAAGTTACGAAGTTTTTGGTACTTTATAACGGGAACCCAGTGGACTCCAGGTGTTGTAGGAAGTCGTTTTGGTGCTGTTCCTATTTTTGCGGGAACTTTTATGATTACTTTTATTGCGCTTTTTGTTGCTATTCCTGTGGGACTTGGAAGTGCTGTTTATTTAAGTGAATATGCAAGTTCAAAGGTGCGGGATTTTTTAAAGCCTTTACTTGAAATTCTTGCAGGTATTCCAACTGTTGTT
>PDWI01002904.1_pt1 | contig 25171 bp, 25 predicted proteins | sample 1430891 | NCBI WGS metagenome assembly PDWI01 (sample SAMN01162508, study PRJNA174530) | Oral metagenome, whole genome shotgun sequencing project. | biome: Marine environment; feature: Marine mammal; material: Swab sample of the gingival sulcus; isolation source: swab sample of gingival sulcus...
GAGAAAAACATACTCATAGTTTTCTATTAATTCTAAAGCTTCTTTAGTTTTATCTATATATAAATAGTTACCCTCTCTTATTTTATTAAAGGTTTGTATCCCTATTGGAAGTTTTGTTTTTTGCATCTCTTATCCTTAATAGTATCAAGGTATTATAGCGTAAAAATAATCAATAAGTGAAAATCAATTTATAAGGTAAAAATCAGTTTCCAAGATTTAAACCAATAGCATAATTTACTCTTTACAAAAATTTCGATACAATACTTAAAAATTAATAAATTAGGATAATAAATTGTCATTAAAATTATTACAAAAGCAAGCAGATACAATTAGATTTTTAGCAGCAGATATGGTACAAGCAGCAAATAGTGGGCATCCAGGAGCTCCTATGGGTATGGCTGATATTGCTACTGTTTTAAGTAAATATTTAAAAATAGATCCTACAAATTCTACGTGGTTAAATAGAGATAGATTAGTGTTTAGTGGAGGACATGCCTCAGGTATGGTGTATTCCCTTTTACATCTTTGGGGATTTGATGTTTCAATAGAAGACTTAAAACAGTTTAGACAAGTAGGAAGTAAAACTCCAGGACATCCAGAATATAAACATACTCATGGTGTGGAGATTACAACTGGACCATTGGGGCAAGGTGTTGCAAATGCGGTTGGATTTGCTATGGCTTCTTTATATGCTAAAAATGAGTTAAATACAAGTAGTGATGTTATCGATCATCATGTATATTGTTTTTGTGGTGATGGAGATTTGCAAGAGGGGATCTCTTATGAAGCATGTGCAACAGCTGGACACCTACAAACATCAAATTTAACTATTATTTATGATTCAAATGATATTACTATTGAGGGTGATATTAGTATTGCATGGAGTGAAAATGTTGAAAAACGATTTGAGGCTATTAATTTTGATGTTATAACGATCGATGGTCATGATTTTGACGCAATAGATACTGCAATAGAGCGTTCAAGAAAAAGCAATAAGCCTACATTAATTATTGCTAAAACAGCTATTGGTAAAGGGGCTGCTACTATGGAAGGCTCTCATCATACACATGGGGCTCCTTTGGGTGCTGATGAGTTAGCTGCATCTAAAGAAAAAGCTGGATTTGATCCAGATAGCTCTTTTGTAGTTGATGAAGAGGTAAAAGCTGCTTTTGATAAAACGGTTTTAGGAAAAGAGTTAAGTTCAGCTTGGAATAAATCTTTATCAAGTCAAACAAAAGAAAAAATAGAGAAATTACTTAGCCCAAATTTTGAAAAGGTTATATATCCAGATTTTTCTGAAATAGAGAATATGGCAACAAGAGATTCAAACCATAAAATTTTAAATGCAATTGCTGCTAGTGTGCCTGGTTTTATAGGTGGGAGTGCAGATTTAGCCCCATCAAATAAAACAGAATTATTAGGTATGGGGGATTTTCCAAAGGGGAGAAATATCCATTTTGGTATCAAAGAACACTCAATGGCAGCTATTACAAATGCTATGAATGTTTATGGACTTTATAAAGTTTTTAATGCAACATTTTTTATCTTTTCAGATTATTTAAAACCAGCAGCAAGAGTTGCAGCACTTTCAAATATCCCTACACATTTTATATGGACACATGATAGTATAGGAGTAGGGGAAGATGGTGCAACACATCAACCAATAGAGCAACTCTCTCAATTTAGAGCGATGCCAAATTTTTATACATTTAGACCTGCAGATGCTTTAGAAAATATTGAGTGTTGGAAAACTGCTCTTACTATGGAAGCTCCAACAGCTTTTGTATGTTCACGACAAAAACTCAAGAACCTTAAAGGTGTAAAAGCTATGGGGGATGTTTCAAATGGTGCGTACCTACTAGAAAAAAGAGAGGGTGCGGATATCACGCTGATGGCTTCAGGAAGTGAGGTTGCTTTATGTTTAGATGCAGCAGCAGAACTTGAAAAACAAGATATTATTGTAAATGTTGTATCGGTTCCTTGTTTTGATCTTTTATGTGAACAAAGTGAAGAGTATATTGAAGGGATTATTAATATGGATGAAACATTTGTAATAGCTGTAGAAGCTGCAAGTGCATTGGAGTATTATAAATTTGCTGATCACGTAATAGGTATGAATAGTTTTGGACAGAGTGGGAAAGCAGAAGATCTTTTTGAAGAATTTGGATTTACTACAGAGAAATTAGTAGATAGTATCAAGCAATTTGTATCTTAATATTTGCAAAGCTTATTTTAGCTTAGAAGAGGAGTGGTGTGTATAGAGTTATATATTTAGTATTATATTTTTGTATTTCTATATATGCTAATCCTTTATCAGTTAGTTTAACACAAACTGAAAAAAAATGGATGGAAGAACATCCTATTAATAGAATTGCTGTTATGAAGCATTGGCCACATAATCGGAATGGGGATAGTTTACATACTGAAATTTTAAAATTAATTAATTATTATAGTGGCTTAAATCTTGTTCCAATTAAATTTGAAAGTTGGAATGAAGGGTATTCCAAAGCAAAAAGTAACGATGGGATTGATGGTATTATGCGACTTTCTTGGACTAAAGATAGAGAAGCTTTTTTTTATTATAGTCCCCCATATGATTCTACCCCTGCTTATCTTACAACGAAAAAATCAAATTCTACAATACATTCATTAAAAGATTTAAAAAATAAAATGGTTTTAGTAGAAAAAGATAATATAACAGATACAATTTTACAAGAAAAAGTTCCTTCAAGCAAAATTATTTCTTCAAATAGTTTAAAAGAGATGTATGAAAAATTTTATACAAGTAAAAATATAGATGCAATGTTTTCCTATTTTATAAATGAAAAACTTATGAAAAAGTATGATTTTAAAATTGCAGGGGAGGTGTATGATAAGTATGGAGAAGTTGGAATTGGTATTCATAAATCACAAAAGATTTTAAGTTCTATTATAAATAAAACATTTAAAGTTATTCCAAAAAGTAAATTAATTGATTTACGAAATAGAGATTGGGGAGAGATAGAAGATGAAACAGAACTTTTAAAAAAAGAGTTGCAGTATCTTCATAGAAACAACACCATAAAAGTTTGTATCTACAACAAATTAGAACCAATTGCATTTATAGAAGATGGTGAACCCAAGGGTATGAGTATAGATGTATTGAATATTATAAAAGAAAAACTTAATATAGAATATGATTTTATTAAAACTTCATCATGGGAGGAGTCTAAAGAGCTTTTTGAAAATAAAAAATGTGATATATTACCAAGTGTACTTCAAGGAGCAGAAAACTTAAAAAATGCAAGTTTTACTCAATCATATTTATCTTTTGAGCTAGGGATTATTACCACAAATGATAAACCATTCGTTCATAACTTTGATTCCCTAGTTTCTAAATCACTTTCCAAAAACAAAAATTGTGGAGTTGTTACTCAATTAAAAAAAGAGTATCCAAATCTTAATTTTAAAGAGACATCTTCTTATCTAGAATCCTTAAGTTCTGTTATAAATGGTGATGCTTATTATACGATTTTTGTTTTACCTGCATATTCTTATCATAAAAGTAAATATAGTTTAAAAAATTTACAAATTGCAGGATATTTGGATTTTAAAGCTAATATAAGTATAGCGGTTCAAGATGATAATAAAATATTATTAAATATTTTAGATAAAACTTTACAAACTATACCAAAATCAACACTTAATATTATTCGTGATAAGTGGTCTAATACGAAAATAGTAAAGAGCACAAATTGGGATTTATTCTGCAAAGTATTTGGAGTAGTTATAGTATTTATTATTGTTATATTGCTTTATAATAGAAAATTGAAATTAGTGGTACAAAAGAAAACGAATGATATTAATAAACAAAAAGAGGAACTTGTTTTATTAATGGATTCATTGGATAAGAATGTAATGCATTTAAAAACAGATTTAGATGGGAAAATCACTTTTGCAAGTAAAGCACTTTGTAGTGTGTCAGGATATACAAAAGATGAGTTAATAGGTAAATCGCCTAATATTTTTCGTCATCCAGATATGTCAAAAAGTTTTTTTAGAGATATGTGGCGTAAGTTGAAGCAAGAAGAGAGTTTTAAAGTAGAGATGAAAAATAGAAGAAAAGATGGCACTTTTGATTGGGTAATATCCTATTTGGAACCTGAATATGACTCAAATAATAAACTTATAGGATATAGTGCAATATTTCGTACCATTACAGACCAAAAAGCTCTTGAGGATTTCAATGCAAATCTTGAAAATATAATAAAAGAGAGAACTCTGGAGTTAGAAATAGCTAAAAGTGAGGTAGAGAATATTTTAGAAAATATTATGCTACCTATACTTATTACATCAAAATCTAGGCGAACTATATTATATGCAAATAAGCATGCTGAAAATTTATATGGTGTAGCAACTGATAAACTTATTGGCTTGCATATTGATACAATATATACATCAGAATATCAAAAAGATTTTATTTTAGAACAGTTAAATAAAAAAGATTTTATCAATAATCTAGAATTACAGTATAAATTACCAAATGGTAAAGAGCTAATAGGATTATTATCTGTAAAACCAATAAGGTATCAAAATGAAGAAGCTTATATAGCTGTAACAAGTGATATATCGTATCAGAAAAAAATAGAAAATCAGATACGCGAAGTACATAAACAAATAACTGATAGTATAGAATATGCCTCTTTGATTCAGCACTCACTAATACCTCAAAATAATATTTTTAAAGAATATTTTCAAGAATATTTTGCTATTTGGCATCCTAAAGATGTAGTAGGTGGTGATATTTATTTGTTTGAAGAGTTAAATAGTAAAGATGAATGTTTACTTATGGTTATAGACTGTACAGGGCATGGAGTAGCAGGGGCATTTGTAACCATGCTTGTTAAAGCAATCGAAAGACAAATCATTTCCACTCTACAACAAAATAAAGATAAAATAGTAAGTCCTAGTGAAATTTTAAGTATGTTTAATAAAAATATGAAAAATTTACTTTGGTATGAGCATGAATTTAGTATTTCAAATGCTGGCTTTGATGCTGGTATATTGTATTATAATAAAAAAGAGAGTATCATGAAATTCAGTGGGGCTGAAATACCTTTATTTTATACAGACAATGAGGGTGAGTTGCATATCTTAAAAGCAGATCGATGTTCAGTTGGGTATAAAAAAGGTGATCTGAATTTTGAATATAAGGAGTACACTATTCCTGTAACTAAAGGGATGAATTTCTATCTTTCTACTGATGGGTATTTAGATCAAAATGGTGGTTTAAAAGGATTTCCTTTTGGTAAAAGAAGGTTTATTAATATTTTAAATCAATATAGAAGTGAAAGTTTTGCAGATCAACAGGAGATATTTTTGGAAGAGTTGGCCTTATATCAAGGAGAAGAAGAGAGAAATGATGATATTACGCTTGTAGGTTTTAAAATATAAAAGGATAATATAAAATGACATTTATGATTGTTGATGACTCAGGGTTGTCGCGAAAAAAGTTGGCATATTTTGTTGAGGAATTAGGACACGAGGTTGTGTGTGATGCTGTAGATGGAATAGATGCTCTTGAAAAATTTAAAAAATATAAACCTAAATTTGTATTAACTGACTTAGAGATGCCAAATATGAGAGGTGATGAATTATCTAAGAAGATATTAGAGTTAGATGATACTACTATAATCATTCTAGTCACTTCTATTATCGATAAAAAAGAGATATTAAATGTTATACGACTTGGAGTTAATAAAGTTCTAAAAAAACCAGTCGATTTTGAAACACTTAGTTGGACAGTAGCAGAACTCTTGGAGAGATAATATGAAAAAAAAAGATATGGACAATATAAAATTTTTTTTAGATCAAGATTATCCATCTTTTTTAAAAGAGAGTTTAGAAGAATTATTAAGGGATTATTCAAGAAAAGAGAAACGTTTAAATAGAATTATTAATCAAAGTGATAAACAACAACGAGTGCTTTTATCTCTAAATGAAGAGTTGGATAGTTATAAAAATGACTTAGAGAAAAAAGTTCAAGAGGAGATTTTAAAGCGAAAAGAGAAAGAGAAAATTATCTTACATCAGTCAAAATTAGCTGCCATGGGTGAAATGATTGATGCAGTAGCACATCAATGGAAACAGCCTATAAATATAATTCATATGCAAGTAGATATGTTTGGGTATGATTTTAAGGATGGTTTAGTAGATGAAAAATATGTAAAAGAGTTTCAAAATAATTTGTTTAGAAATATTGATCATATGAACAGTACTTTAGATGAATTTAGAACATTTTTTAGACCAGATAAAAAGCTATCTGAGTTTTCTGTAAAAGAGATGATTGATAAAGTTTTATTATTGGTTAAAGATGAATTAATAAAAAATCTAATTAAGGTTAATATTATAGTTAAAGATGATTATATGTTAAATGCTGTTGAAAATGAATTGAAACATTTAGTTTTAAATATACTCAATAATGCAAAAGATGCTTTTGTTGAGAATGATGTGAAAAATCGTAATATAGATATAGAACTCGTCTCAGATGAAGAGTTTTATTATATACATATAACAGATAACGCAGGGGGTATCCCTTCAGATATTATTGATGATATTTTTAAAGTAAATGTTACAACAAAAGCATCAGGTAAAGGTACTGGAGTTGGCTTATATATGAGTGAACAAATTGCAATAAAAAATTATGGAACACTATCTGTGCGAAATGTCGAACACGGCGCGAGATTTACATTTAAATGTTTAAAAGTAATTGATTAATGTCTTATAATGTTTTTAGAATAAAAAAGGATATGTAATGGATATGTCAGCTATTCAAAGAATGGTGGAAGAAGATGGAATTATTTTTTTAACATATGGTGGTTTCTTATCTCAAAATCTTATTTCTGCTATGACAGAATCTTTGACAAAAGAAGCTCAAAGAAGTGAGATAGGTATGGCTGTTTCAAATAATATTTTTATTACTTTTGTTGAATTGGGTCAAAATATGATAAATTATTCAAAAACAAAAGATGAAGATTGTCTAGAATTGTCACCAGAGGGGCTTATTGTTGTGTCTCGATTGTATAGTGATGTTTATTCTGTAGAGAGTCAAAATATAATTTCACTAGAAGATAAAAATAAAATGGAATTGATTATAAAAGATATAAAAAGTTTAGATAAAGAGATGTTAAAAAAAAGATATAGAGAACTTAGAAAAAGTGGAGAAACAAGCCATATAAAAGGTGCTGGAATAGGATTTTATGAAATTGCTAAAAGATGTGATGAGATGGAGTTTAATATAACTCCAATAAATAATGAAAAATACTATTTTCATGTAAAAACAATCATAAAAAATAAGAAAAAGAAGGATGATTAAGTAATGAAAAATTTACATATAGAAGCAACAAAATATACGCCAGAAATATCACTATATACTGATGGAAACATCTCTTTAAAAGGTAAATCTTATCCTGAAAATACATTTGAATTTTATACTCCAATGATGGAATGGGTAGAAAATTATTTTAATGGTAATGCTGCTAAAAAAACTATAGTAAATATGGAAATTATTTATTTTAATTCTAGTAGTTCAAAGGTATTTTTTGATTTTTTTGATTTACTAGAAAATAATAATAATCATGAAATAGTTATTAACTGGATTTATGATAGAGAAAATGAGAGTGCTTTAGAAGCTGGTGAAGATTTTATAGAAGATTTTCAAGATTTAGATATTAGATTGGTAGAAAAAACTTCATAATAGTATATAAATAGATATAAAAATAACTTTATTCTTGAAAGTTGTGCTATTTAACTACAATTTACAATGAAGATATTATTACTAATATTGATTTAAGATTTTTTATGTAAACTGTATTATTATGGAAAAAGGAAATAAAATGTTGAAAAAAACAATGACAAGTTTAATAGCGGTTGCTATGTTAAGTGGTATTGCATTTGCTGATAAATTAGCAGATGTGAAAGAAGCTGGTGTATTAAAAGCGGGTGTGAAATATGATTTTAAACCGTTTGGATATGTAAATGAAAAAAATAAAGTAGTTGGTTTTGATATAGATCTATTAAAATATATTGCAAAAGAGTTAGGTGTAAAAGTTAAATTTCAACAAGTAACATCAAAAACTAGAATTCCATTAGTATCTAGTGGGCAAGTTGATATAGCAGCTGCTTCTATGACACATAAGGTAAAAAGAGATGACACTATAGATTTTACAGTATCATACTTTTTTGATGGTCAATCTATGCTAGTAAGAAAAAGTGAAAGAACTAGAACGGCAAAAGGGTTTGCTGGTAAAAAAGTTGGTGCTATTCAAGGTGCTACAAGTGGTGAGAACTTTAAAAAAGCATCTCCAAAAGCAAAAATTGTATATTTTCAAGAATATCCACAAGCGGTTATGGCACTTAAAAAAGGGAAAATTGATGCTGTTACTACTGATTTAGTTTGGTGTAGTACTCAAGCAAAAGATAGTGGTGGTACACTAAAAGTAACAGGTGGAACAATCTCAAATGAACCGTACGGTATGGGGATTCCTGAAAATGAATCTAATTTTAGAGATGCTGTGAATTTTGCAATTCAAAAAGCTGTAACAGATGGTACATATGTAAAATTATATAAAAAATGGTTTGGTGAAAAACCTAAACAACTTCCAGAAGTTTGGCCTAACTAAAAAATAAAAAGTGAGACTTGTGTCTCACTTTTTTATTTTATTTTATTTTAATTATATTTTAAAGGAACATATATGGCTTATGAATTTGACTGGACAGTCTTATTAACATACAAACAACTACTTATAGATGGTTTTATGATGACATTGAAGTTATCTATAATTGGTATTTTTTTCTCATTTGTAATTGGTTCTATAGTCGGATTAGCAAGGGTAAGTAAAAATCTATTTATCTCACTTAGTGCTACTTATTATGTAGAATTTTTTAGAAATATTCCACTTATTGTACAGATGTTTTTTATCTATTTTTCATTTACTCTTACTGATGTTTTTCCATTTTTGGAGACATTTGGCAATAGTATGGGGATAGAAAATCATAATGAATTTTTCTCTGCTTTAATTGCGTTGATTACTTATACTAGTACCTATATAGCTGAAGCTGTAAGAGCAGGGATTCAGTCCTTACCAAAAGGGCAAATGGAAGCTGCTAAAACTATTGGTATGAATTATTTTCAATCTATGTATTATATTGTTTTCCCTCAAGCAATTAAAATGGTTTGGGGACCAATAACAAGTCAATTTTTAAATCTTATTAAAAACTCATCGCTTGCTATGACAATAGGTGTAGCTGAACTTACCTTTCAAACACAAGAGATAGATAGTCTCACCTTTAGAGGATTTGAAGCAGCAACTGCTGTAACTATTCTTTATTTAGTTTTAACACTGGTTACTGCTTATACTATGTCTTTAATCAATAGGTATGCTTTAATAAAAACACAAAGTAATGTAGGAGCGGCAATATGAATGAAAAAATAACATTATATTTTGCTAAACACAAGATACAATTTATATTATTGAACCTTACATATATAATAGTACTAGCAAAAGCATTTCAGATGTTTGCTTATCCAGATGCTGATTTTTCATCTGCACTCACTTATGATAGAATACATTTTATGCTATTTGGTCTTGAAGGTCAAATAGGTGGACTTATGCTTACTTTTTATCTAGCTTTCGTTGCTATAATCTTAAGTTTTATAGGTGGTTCTCTTTTAGGAATTGCTAGATGGAGTGGTATTAAGATAGTCTCTATTCCTGCAATTATGTTTATAGAACTATTTCGAGCTTTACCACATATTATGGTGATTTTTTGGGTATTTTTTGCTTTACCTATCTTTTTTGGATTTTTCTTTGGTATAAAAGTGACATCATCTGCTTTAACATCTGCTATTATTGCGTTTGCTTTATTTGAGTCAGCACATATTGCAGAGATTGTAAGAGCAGGGCTAAACTCTATACCAAAAGGGCAATTTGAAGCTGCTAAAACGCTGGGAATGAATAGTTGGCAAGTATTTATTCATATTATTTTACCACAAGCGTATAGAAGAATGATACCTTCAATTTTATCACAGTTTGTTTCTTTGTTTAAAGATACATCCCTTGTATATGTTATTGGGGTTGTTGAATTTTTTAGAGCAGCAACAATTATAAATAATCGTATCTATATGAGTTTTGAGATATTAAGTTTTATTGCGATTGTATATTTTTTATGTTCATTTACATTGAGTAAAATAGCAACACAATTAGAAAAAACAGTAGAAAAACAGTTAAATACTTAAGGGGATAGAATGAGTCAAAATATAATAGAGATGAGAAATATAGAAAAATATTATGATAAGTTTCATGCATTAAAAAATATTAATTTTAGTGTTAAAAAAGGGGAGATTGTTGTCGTGTGTGGTCCTAGTGGTAGTGGTAAATCTACTATGATTAGGTGTATTAATAAACTTGAGGATTTTACCTCTGGTGAGTTAATTGTAGATGGAAAAAATATAAAAGATAAATCAACAGATATCAATAAATTACGACAACAAACAGGTATGGTTTTTCAACACTTCAATCTTTTTCCCCATAAAACAATTTTGGAAAATATAACAATAGGTCCTATTAAAGTGAAAAAAATGTCTAAAGAGGACGCTGAAAAATTAGGGATGGAGCTACTAGAAAAAGTAAAAATTCCACACCAAGCGGATAAGTATCCAGGTGAATTAAGTGGAGGGCAACAACAAAGGGTTGCTATTGCAAGAACACTTGCTATGGAACCTGATATTATACTTTTTGATGAACCAACATCGGCTTTAGACCCTGAAATGATAGGGGAGGTTCTTGATGTTATGAAATCTTTAGCTCATGATAAATATACAATAGTATGTGTGACTCATGAGATGGGTTTTGCAAAAGAGGTTGCACATAGAATTGTATTTATGGCAGATGGAATGATTTTAGAAGAAAATACACCAGAAGAATTTTTTGCACACCCTAAAACAGAACGGGCACAACAATTTTTAAGTGAAATTATAAATCACTAAAAGTATCAGGCTGTTAGAGCCTGATATTCATGTAAAGCATAATCATCAGTCATACCACTAATATAATCAATAATAAGTCTAGCACGATAATACCACTTAAAAATATCTTCATTGTCATTATCTTTTAAAGTACTTACACTCTTTTGATATGCAACAAGATGTTTTTTTGGAAGTCGTAAAAGAAGATTTTTACAAATAAGACAGTTTATCTTTTCACCATTTAATAACATTTCAAATTCATAGGTAGTAAGTTTTAAAAGAGGTTCATAAATAGTAAATAAACCTTGAATGATTGTATACCCTTTTATCTCCAACTCTTGGACTTGTGGGTGATTATAAATATGTTTATAAGAGATATTTTGTAAGATCTCAATAGCGATAGAACACTCATGAAATTTATCATATTCTAAAAGTGAATTATTAAAAGATCCTCTAAAAATATCATCATGATGTTTTATATAGAGATCTGAAACATATTCTACAAGCTTATATATAAGTTGAGCCCTTGTAAGAGTTAAAAACATATTAAATTGATAGGATTCATCTTCTTTTTGTTTTGCTTTAAAATAGTTCTCTTCTACTAAATCTAAAAGCATAGTTTCATTTGTTCCATATCTTTTATTTACTGTATAAGATTCTAATTTTATTAATTCATAGATTTGATCAAGAGTTAAAATACCTTTATCCACAGCATCTTCAATATCTGCACTTAGATAGGAGATATCATCTGCAGCTTCCATTATATATGTGAGTGGAAATCTATGCCCAGGAAGTATCTCTAAAGTTTCACTTAGAGTATCAATAAATTTTTTTTCACTATAATAATAACCAGGTTTTTTCTCTAAGTATGAGAAGTTTTGATCTGTTGATTTTTCTTCAAAAGCACCACGAGTATATTTGATAATAGAAGCAGTTTGAGAGTATGAAAGATTTAATCTTTGCAGTTTATGAACAATTCGTATAGCTTGAGCATTTCCATCATAAGAACATAGATCTTTTTTGAGTCTCTCTTTTACCTTTTCATTTCCATAGAGGTTCATAAGAGTATTGTCACAACATTTTTCCATCCATTCATTTATAGCAGTTTCACCAAAATGTCCAAAAGGTGGATTTCCTATATCATGAAGTAAACTAGCCATCTCACAAGTAGAGATAAAAGCATTTGCCATAGTATTTAAAGTTGGATTATTTAATTTTTTTAAAATAGTTCTAGCTATAAAACGAGCAGTTTGTGACACTTCAAGTGAATGAGTAAGTCTACTTCGTACAGCTGCATTTAACTCTAAAGCAAAAACTTGCGTTCTTTTTTGCAAGCGTCTAAAAGCAGGAGAGGAGATAATACGACCCCTATCACTCTCTACAGACCAGTCTAAATCAGAAAATGGATAAAACTCTCTATGAGTTGTTAGTTTTGTTGTGTAATCATTCATAGACGTATTATAACATATTGTCTGTATTTTTAAATAATTTGTATTGAACTAATACAATTTATTTACATTATAAATACATAATGATATTTTATTGGTTTTAAAAAAAGAGGTAAGTGAAAAAATAGCATATCAAACACTAATAAATAATTTATTAAGAAGAGATATGCAAGTAGCAGGATAAAAAAGTAGTAGAATTATTGTAGGCTTTAGTTTTATTGAAAATGAGATATTATAATACTAATGGAACTTATAGATAAAAAAGAGGGCATCTATTTATTAGATGATGAAAATTTTGATTTCCCAACATTAGATATGATGAAAAATGACCTTGTGGCTGTTGGTGGGGATTTTCATTTACGGAGAATACTCAATGCCTATAAAAATGGACTGTTCCCTTGGTTTATTGATGAGTATAACTATATACATTGGTATTGCCCAAAAAATCGTATGGTACTTTTTCCTAAAGATTTTAGGCTGACAAAAAGTCTTAAAAGAACGATTAAAAATAAAGGCTTTGTTATTAAATCAAATGAAAATTTTGAAGAAGTTATTAAAAGATGTGCTAGTATAAAAAGAAAAGATGAAGATGACACTTGGATAAGTCAGCCTTTTGTAGATGCTTATACAAATCTTTTTAAGCTAGGCTATGCAAGTTCTATTGAGTGTTATTTAGATAATAAATTAGTTGGTGGATTATATGGTATTTTTATAAATGATATATTTTGTGGTGAAAGTATGTTTTCAGAGTTAAGAGATGCTTCAAAAGTTGCTTTTTACTATCTTTGCGAACAAGCAAAAGCCAATGGTATAAAACTTATTGATTGTCAAGTATATAATAGTCATTTAGAGTCATTGGGAGCAAAAGAAATATCTAGGGAGGAATATTTTAAATTTTTACAATAATAGGGAAAATAACTTTATATTCCATTAAAAAATGATAGAATAGATACAATAAAAATCAATAATTTAATAAATATAATAAGGAAATAGATGAAGACATATAGATTTATCTCATGGAATGTAAACGGTATAAGAGCTGTGGAGAAGAAAAATGCTTTAAAATGGGTAGATAATGAAACTGTGGATATTTTAGGATTGCAAGAGATAAAAGCAGAAGATAAGCAAATCCCTACAACAATTTTTGATAAAGAATATCCATTTAAACATATTAATTCTTCTAGTACCAAAGGGCGTTCAGGAACTGCACTTTATAGTCAAATAGAACCATTTTTTTATGATAATACCAAAGTTGTTGATATCTTAGATGAAGGTCGTATCAATGAAGCTCACTTTAACTTTAATAATAAAAAAATCGCATACTTTAATGTATATTTTCCAAATGGACAAAGTAAAGAGGAAAGACTTAACTATAAAATGGAATTTTATGATAGGTTTTTAGAATATTGTGAAAATTTAAAAAAAGATGGTTTTTCTATTATTATTTGTGGAGATGTAAATACGGCGCATCAACCCATAGATTTAGCACGACCAAAAGCAAATGAAAAGAAATCTGGATTTTTACCCATGGAAAGAGAGTGGATAGATAAGTTTTTATCTTATGGCTATATTGATACTCTACGGCATATCAAAGGTGATGAAGAAGAACTCTATAGTTGGTGGTCTTATAGAGCAAATGCAAGAGTGAATAATGTAGGATGGAGAATAGATTATTTTTATGTAAGTGAAGACTTAAAAGATAATATTAAAGATGCTTATATTATGGATCAATATATGGGAAGCGATCACTGCCCTATTTGTTTAGAAATAGAGCTATAAAATAGTATAATCATAAGAAGGAAAAAAATGAATTTTAAAAATACTCTCAATACCTCTTTTAAAAGTGCGTGGATTATACTAAAGCTTGTGATCCCTATTTATATGCTTGCAGATATATTATTTTATTATAATACTTTATCTTATGTATCTTTTCTAGTTGAACCTTTTACTTCTATGATTGGACTTCCTGCTGAGGCATCTTTAGCTATTGTATCTGGTATATTTTTAAATCTTTATGCAGCTGTTGCATTTGCAGCACCTTTGGATATGAGTGCTCATCAGTGGAGTATATTAGCTGTATTTTTAGGTATTTGTCACTCACTTGTAGTTGAAAGTGTTATTATGAAAAAAATAGGTATATCCACAATTTACTCTTACTCTATGCGTTTTTTAGTAGGTTTTTTTGTGGCTTACCTTACATACCTTATTCCCTCTTCTTGGTTTGAATCTATGATCTCTAGTGATACCTTTACAAAGGTGATATACAATAACTTTAGTGATCTTATCATAGGTTCATCTTATAATGCTCTTGAGTTGAGTGTAAAAATTATTTTTCTTATTACACTACTTATTTTTCTTATGGATTTTATAAAAACGAGAAAATTTGTAGTAGAATCTCAAAAAAATGTGAGTAAGGGGTTCTCTATCATTGTGGGCGTTATTTTAGGTATCACTTATGGCGCAGGGATATTGATACAAGAAGCGAAATCTGGAGCTATTTCAAAGCGTGATCTCTTTTATATAGGTACTTTTTTGATGATTTGTCATGCCATTATTGAAGATACTTTATTATTTGTGATATTTGGGGCAGATTTTACGATGGTTATCGTTATACGCACAATTGCAGCGATCATTCTTTCATATCTATTTTTACAATATTATATAATGAGATATGAAAAAGAAAGTTAAAACTTTTTCTTAACTCTCTACTTCACATTTTATACTATGTGTTGCACATTTTTTATATATTGCATTTACTTCATCTGTAAATTTACCATCTTTATCAAACATCACTAAAGGTGGTAGAATTTTAAGTGGAGATTTTGAACCAACTCTTGCGTATATCATTACTAAACTAGCTTCTTTATTAGCATTTGGATGTAAAAATTGTATCGCTTCTATATTAAGCTTTGTTTTGTGTATATTTTTTATTATTGTATCTAATTGTTTTGCATCATAACAGAAAAAAAACTTCCCATTCGTTTTGAGTAATTTTGCAGATTTTTCTATAAACTGTTCTAAGGGCATACTATTGCTATATCTGGCTATTTTTAAGGACTCATTTTCACTTTTTATCACATCACTATGATAAAAAGGTGGATTTGAAACAATATAGTCAAAAAGTATATCAAAAGTATAGTTTAAGATACTTCCTTTATGAAGTGTGTTTTTTATACCATTTATCATAGAATTTTTTTGTGTTAAAAACTGAAAACTTTTTTGAATTTCACATTGATGAAGATTGAGTTTCTCATACTCTCTTGCTACAAGAAGACCCAGTATTCCGCTACCACTTCCTATATCGAGAAGTTCCCCTTTTATATTTTTATATTTTTTAAGATTTTGACATATAAAGTTGTATAAAAAATGGGTATCACTGTTGTAGCAATACCCATCTTGTGGTTGATATAAAGTAAGTGTTTTTAACTTAGTGCAAGTCGGCATTAAGTTTAACTTCTCTTGTTGATCTCATTGCTATAATTTGACCATTTACAGAGTTTTGTCTAAAGTGTACACCATTTACCCCTTGAAAGTCCATACCCCTCATAAGTGTTGTGATCTCTTTTCCTGGATTTGCTTCACTTATAGCTGCAACTGCTTTGTCTGAGAGTGTGATTTTTGTACCTGGTAGGATTGTTACTCCTGCATCTAAAATACAAGAATCTCCAATAGCTGTACCTGTACAAGAATTTGCACCCAATAGTGTGTTTTCACCAATAGAAACAGGAACACCATCAGTACCTGATAGTACTCCTAAAATAGAAGCTCCTCCACCTACATCAGATCCAGCACCAACAACAGCAGAAGAAGAAATTCGCCCCTCAACCATAACTGAACCTAGTGTTCCTGCATTGAAGTTAATATAAGCAGCTCCAGGCATAACAGTAGTACCAGCTGCTAAAGAAGCTCCAAATCTCACTTTTGCGGTATCTAAAATTCTTGTGTTATCAGCAGGAATGATATGTTGTAAAAATCGTGGAAATTTATCAACTGCATCAATATTTGGATATTTTCCTGTAAGTTTTAATGTAAGTTCATTTGCTCGTAACCAATCTAACTCTATAGGGTTATTTCCTTCCCACGCAACATTATGTAATAGTCCAAAAATACCATCTAAATTAAGAGTTCTTAATGGTGCTTTTCCTGTAGAAAGTGCATAGAGTTTTAAATAAGCAGTTTCAACGCTTAAAGCGTTTGTATCTTCAAAGATAAATACAACTTTAAAATCATCTGCAGATAAACCAAGTTCTCGTGGAAGTGCAGAGAGATTTAAAATAAGCTGTACATTTTTATGCGCATCACCTTGTGCTTCTTCTATATATGGGTTAAAACTTTTAATACAGTTAGCCACAAAATCATCAGTGATATTAAATACTTGTTCTGAAGCATTTGTATCAACTTCTACACCACTTTGTTGTAAAGCATCCATAAATATAGCAGCACTACCAAAGTTTTCATTCCAGTTTACTACAGGATATGTAGCTTGTAAGATTTTATCGCTGTTTAATTGACCTCTATCAACTCTTGCTATCCCAAATCCAATCGGATTTTTGTACCAGCTTTGAGATTGTATATCTGCAACTTTTGCTTTAAATTCTTCTTTCGTTTCTAACATATTATTATTCCTATTATTTAGTATATTTTGGCAGAATTATATCTAAAAAGTTATAAAAAGTTATATGAAATAACTATTGTAATATTAATTAAAATTATTTGACAAAAAATATTTTTTTCTATATAATCGTAGAAAAAATTAGGATATAAAATGTCAGTTCAAATATCAGCATATATTCAGGATGATGTGAAGAAAAAACTTGAAGATTATTCCACTAGCCATGGTATGAAAAAAGGTTTTTTAATAGAAAATGCTATAGAGTATTATTTACAAGCTTTGTATGAATTGCCTTCAAATATCGTCCTTCCTAGTAGTATATCAATAAATAGTACCACTTATGAAAAAATAAAAGAGTTAGAATCTAGTGAACCCACAGAAAAATTAAAAGAGTTAGTAAATTAATATGAGTATTAGTATAGGTCTACTAAAAAAAGATGATAGAAGAGATTATTTTGATTGTGGAGATATGGAATTAAACAATTTTTTCCAAAAATACTCTTCTCAAAATCAATTTAAACACTATATTGGTGCTACCTATGTTGCAACTATAGATAATATTATAGTTGGATTTATTACTATAAGTGCTAGTAGTATTAAAATAGATGATTATAAAAATATAAAAGAAAAGCTTCCTGGATACCCTTTGCCAGTTCTTAGAATATCTAGATTTGCAGTAGATAAAAATTATCAAAAAAAAGGTATCGGAAAAAAATTGTTAAAATTTGCTTTAAGTCTATCTTTAGAACAAAAAAATAGCTTTGGTTGTATTGGGGTGGTGGTTGATGCAAAGGAGAACTCAATTTCTTTTTATAAACAGTTTGGGTTTCAAGCTATAGATATATCTAATGGGCATATTGATAGGCGACCATATTGTCAAATGATGTTTTTATCGATAAAAACTATACAAAAAGTTTTTTATTCGTAAGCTATATAGTTAGGTGGTTTAGCTATAATCTCTACAATGAGTAAAAAAATAAATAAAGAAAACTATTTTATAAATAAATTTTCAAATTCAAAATTTATCGGAGATGATGGTGCGGTTGTAGGAAAATATGTCTATAGTATGGACGCATTTTTTCAAAATGTTCATTTTAAAACCTCTTGGATGAGTTTAAAACAGATTGCAAAAAAAGCTATGCTAGTAAATATAAGTGATGCAATAGTGATGAATGCTGTGCCTAAGTATGCACTTTTAAGTGTGGCTATTCCATCATATTTTACGATTAAGGATTTAGATGAACTCTCTTTAGGGTTTAAAAAAATAGCAAAAGAGTATAATATCACTATCATAGGTGGGGATACCATCTCAAATAATAAACTTGATATCTCTATAACTATAATTTCTCAAACAAAAAATCCTATTTATCGTACAGGTACAAAAAAAGGTGATTTAGTATGTTATACAGGAGAATTGGGAAGTGTAAAAAAAGATTTAGATCTATTGCTTTTGGGCAAAAAAGTGAATAAAAACTCTAAATTTATAAAACCAAAACTTAAAGCTTCATTTTTTTATGAAGTAGCACCTTATATTAATAGTGCTTTAGATATATCTGATGGATTATTTTTTGAACTTGAAAGAGTAAGCAAAGTTAATAATATAGGGTTCAATTTTTTTGATACTATTAAAAAAGAAGTAGGGTGTAGTGGTGAAGAGTATGAGGTGCTTTTTACTTTTCATCCAAAAAAAATAAAAAAGATAAGAAAAATAGCAAAAAAACATAATGTAAAGTTAAATATTTTTGCACAAGCTATAGATGGTAAGTATAGATGCGATTGTCTAAATCACCATTTTAAATAATTTAACTTAAACGAGAGAAGAAAGAGAGAGTATATGATAAAACAACATTATTTAAGCCATAGTCCAATTGATGTTTATTTTAAACAAAGTAAAGATGATTTTGTAGTTACTGAAGTTCCATTATATGAGTTTAGTGCTGAGGGGGAACATGTTATTTTAAAAATAAGAAAAAAAGATCTAGCTACATGGGATGCTTTACAAATTATTTCAGAAACAATAGGGTGTAAAAATAGAGATATAGGGTATGCTGGATTAAAAGATAAAAACGCAATGACAGTACAATATATCTCAATACATAAAAGTTTTGAAGATAAAATAGATAAGTTTTCCCATCCTCAAATTAAAATACTAGAAAAAACATATCATAATAATAAAATTAAAATGGGTCATCTAAAAGGAAATAAATTTTTTATTAGACTTAAACGGGTACAAGCTATGCACCGTATGAAACTTGAATCTGCTTTAGAACAAATAGCAAGATATGGAATTCCGAACTATTTTGGATTTCAAAGATTTGGATTAGATGGGGATAACTATAAAAAAGGGGAAGCCTTAATTACAGGTACATTAAAAATAAGAGATAGAAAATTAAAAAAAATGTATACTAATGCATATCAATCTTATCTATTTAATCAATGGTTATCTAAAAGAATAGAGATAAGCAAAATAGTTAGTAGTTTTAAAGCCAATGAGATAACTCAAAGACTTGGACTTGGTGTAGAAACTATAAAAAGTATGCAAAAACAAAAACACCCATTTAAAGTACTAAGAGGTGATCTCTTTTCCCATTATCCTTATGGAAGAGTTTTTCATATAGAAGATTTAGAAATCGAAGCCCAAAAGTTTGCCAATAAAGATAGGGTACCTACAGGATTATTAAGTGGTAGTAAAACAAAATTGGCTATTGATGATGCCTTAAAATTTGAAAAAGAGTTTATAAAAGAGACAAAAGAGAACGGTGCTAGAAGATTTGCTTGGGTTTTTCCTACAGATATAAGTAGTGAGTATAAGGAGGAAAAAGCTTGGTTTGAGTTAAGCTTTGAATTACCAAAAGGAAGTTACGCTACAGAATTTATAAGTGAACTTATTCATTAGGATATTTAGAAATGAATATTATTCTCTATTTAACCTTTATTATTTCTTTTAAGGGTGAATTAATTAAGTAAAATAGTCTTTAATAAGACTTTGTTTTGGTTATAATTATGCCACTATTTTAAAGGAATTGCCTATGCAAAAAAAAAGTGTTGTTAAAAAAATAGTTGATATATTGTTCTCATATTGGACAACTATGTTTGCTTTTGTTCTTTTAGCATGTGGCGCAGCTGTAGCTACATTTTTAGAAAATGATTTTGGTACATCAACTGCTAGAGTAATAGTTTATAACAGTATATGGTATGAAACGGCCTTAGTTTTAGCTGTAGTAAACTTAATCGGTATTATCAATAGAAGAAAAATGTGGAAACAAAAAGCAAAATTTATTTTTCATTTCTCTTTTGTTGTGATATTAATAGGCTCAGGATTAACCCGATATGTTGGATATGAGGGTATTATGCAGATCAAAGAGGGTCAAACACAATCCCAAATGAACTCTCTTGAACCGTATATTCAAGTTACAATTATCTCAAAAGGAAAACAATATTATGCTGATTTTCAAAAAGAGTTTTCAGCTATTAGTGACAATGATTTTAGCTATGTAGTAGAGTTTGAAAATCGAAAATTATTACTCTCTCTTGATAGTTATAAATTTGCTAAAAAAGAATCAGCTACTATGAATCTTATTAGTACCAAAGTAACTTTAGGTGATGAATCACATGTAGTAAAATTAGTGGGTCAAAGAGGTGCATCTTCACCACTTACTAGGGATATTACCTTTAAAGATAAAACGGTGGTGTATTTAAATTATGGTTCAAAACCCTTAAATTTGCCATTTGCTATTAGATTAAATGATTTTCAGCTTGATAGATATCCAGGGAGTATGTCACCATCTTCTTATGCAAGTGAAGTGACGGTTATTGATAAAAAAAATAATACAGAGTTTGACTATAGAATTTTTATGAATTCAACTCTAAAATATGGTGGATTTCAATTTTTTCAAAGTTCATATTTTCCTGATGAAACAGGTACCGTACTTTCAGTGAATAATGACCCAGGAACTATTCCTACTTATCTAGGATACTTTTTATTAGCTTTAGGACTTTTAATGAATATGTTTGATAAAAAATCAAGATTTTCAAAACTTGTTAAATACTCAAAAGAGTTTAATTTAGTAGTGCTTTTCACTTGTATACTATCTTTTTCAACTCCTCCTTTATATGCTACTCAAACACAAGAAGAGATAAAAACCAATAAAAATAGTGACTATTTAAAGAAATATAGAATTGAATCTGTAAAAACAGCAGAAAAATTTGCACATTTAGTCGTACAAACAAGTGATGGAAGAATGAAACCTATAGATAGTTTAAATAGAGATATCTTACATAAATTAACACGTAAAGATCAATTTTTAGGCATGAATCCAGATCAAATAGTATTGGGAATGATAAGTCGTCCAGAGATTTGGCGAAATGTTAAAATGTTAAAAATAACAACTCCTAAATTAAAAAAATTGTTAGGTTTAGAAAAGTCTCGCAAATATGTAGCGTTTAGTGAGATGTTTTTACCTAATGGTGAATATAGATTAAAAGATATAGTCAATCAAGTAAACACAGTCAATGCAAATGAAAGAGGAACATTTGAGAAAGATGTACTGCAATTAGATGAAAGATTAAATATTGCATATATGGTTTATTATGGGTATCTGTTTCAAATCTTTCCAAAACCTGTTATTGAAAATGGGAAGATGACTACAACAAAATGGTTTAACCCTGTAGATGCTATGAATAAATTTGATGAAAAAGATAGTCGAATTATAAAAATGTTAATAAGTGGATTTATTGATAATTTATATGCTAATAAATATAAAGAAGTAGATAAGTATATCGATTTAATCTCACAATATCAAGAAAAAGTAGGGCGAAATGTTATACCATCAAGGGGTGTTATAGATTCAGAAATATTATTTAATAAACTTGCAATATTTCCAAAATTGACTCTTGCTTATGTGATAATAGGTGTTATTATTTTTATTGTCTCATTTTTAACAGTATTTAATAAAAAATGGTCATCTAAAAAAGTGAATATGTTCTTTTTTATCATTTTAGCGATACTATTTACTATACAAACTTCTGCTATGGGGCATAGATGGTATATAAGTGGACACGCACCTTGGAGTAATACTTATGAATCTTTAGTATATATTGCATGGTCTGCTATGTTTGCAGGATTGTTCTTTTTTAGAAAATCTTTAATGGCATTGAGTGCAACGGTTATTATGGCTGGAGTGTTTATGTTTACTGCCCATTTATCAGGTATCGATCCACAAATTACAAATCTTGTCCCTGTATTAAAATCATATTGGTTAACTATTCATGTTTCTATTATTACTGGTTCGTATGGATTTTTAGCGATTGGTGCTATGCTTGGTTTTATGTCTTTGATTTTATTTATTTTTAGAGGTACGACAAAACTGCATATTGATGATACTATTAAACATATAACCGCTATAAATGAAGCAGCTCTTATTTTAGGACTTGCAGCTTTAATTGTTGGAAATTTCCTTGGGGGTATTTGGGCAAATGAATCTTGGGGTAGATATTGGGGGTGGGATCCTAAAGAAACCTGGGCGTATGTGTCAATTATTGTTTATGCTATTGTTCTTCATCTTAGAATGATCCCTAAACTAAATACTCCCTATATTTTTTCAGTTGCATCTACCTTGGCATTTTCTACAATTTTAATGACATATTTTGGTGTTAATTTCTATTTAGCAGGTATGCATTCTTATGCTACAGGTGATCCTGTACCAATCCCTACTTGGGTATATGTTTTAACTACCATGGTTTTTGTCGTTATTGCAGTAGCAAGTAGAAAAAGAGATCTGTCAAAATTAAAATTGTAGATTTCCATACAAGTATTCTAAAATATTTTAGAATACTTGTATTTTTATGATTTTATGAATATTTGGAAAACAAAATATGATAATTGTACAAAAGAGATAGAAAAAATTTTGTCAGTTGTGTTATGAATACAATTTATAAGTTATTAACTCTACTTACTGTTATTTGCACTATTTTATTTGTTATTGTGTTTTATAGAGATAAACAATTTAAAAACAATCCTTTACCTAAGAGTATAATATATCAATTAGAAATAAAAAATAATAGTATTAAAAAAAAGATACAAGAAAAATATAATATAACTTTTAATATTCCTATTATTATTGAACCACATCTTCCAAATAATCTTTTTGGACTTGCCAGTTATAAAAAAGGAACAATTAAAATTTTTTTAAACAAAAAAAGATTTCAAGAAAATGCAACATATATGATAGATAATGTACTCCCTCATGAATATGCACATGCTTTAATGTTTTATTTTGGTGATTTTTCTAAGAAAAACGGTGGTCATACTTTAAAGTGGGAACAAATATGCAAAAATATCGGTGGATTAAAGTGTAATAGATTTGTAAATCATAATGATATTTTAATAGAAAAATTGGGTAGATTGCATTAGTAAGATAAATTCAATTAAAAATAAGTTAGTCAATGTTAGACTACTCTTTGTTTTATTGATGAAAGGATAAAAGATGAGTTTAAAAAAATCAGTAGTAGGGGTTGCTTTACTAGCATCTACTTTATTTGCTGGGACATATAATGTTGATGTGAGTCATTCAAATATTGGCTTTAAAGTCAAACATATGATGATTTCAAATGTAGTAGGTAAATTTAATACATTTAGTGGAGTTTTCCAATATGATGAAAAGAAAAATACTTTAAAATCTTTAAAAGCTCAGATTGATGTCTCATCAGTAAACACAGAGAATGCAAAGAGAGATAAACATCTAAGAGCTGCGGATATGTTTGATGTAGAAAAATATCCGAAAATCACTTTTGTAGTAACTAAAATTGATGGTGAAGATGTTTGGGGTGATTTTACTTTAAAAGGTATCACAAAAAATATTAAGTTAGAGTTTGAAAATGGTGGAACTATTAAAGACCCTTGGGGTAATTATAGAGCTGGGTTTATATTAACTGGTAAAATTCAAAGATCAGAATATGGGCTTACTTATAATTCTGTTTTAGAAGCTGGTGGAGTTGCTGTTGGAGATACAGTAAAATTAAATATCGAAGTTGAAGGTATAAAAAAGAGATAATTCTTTCTAAAAGAGTTGTTTTAAATATTTAGGAGTATATATGGATAAAATAGGTTTATTTTTTGGTAGTGACACAGGAGCTGTAAAAGAGGTTGCAGGTGAGATTAAAAATGTATTTTCAAAAGAGATTGAATTACATGATATCGCAGATGCTTCACAAGAAGATATGGAGAAATATGATAAGTTAATTTTAGCATCATCTACTTGGGGTGATGGAGATCTACAAAGTGATTGGGAAGATTTTGAAGGTGTTCTTGAAGATATAGATTTTTCTTCTAAAACTATTGCTTTAGTTGGCTTAGGTGATCAAGAAGGGTATGAAGATACTTTTTGTGATGCTTTGGGTATCTTGTATAAGTATGTAAAAGATGGAAATGTTGTAGGATTTACAGATACTGATGGATATGAATTTGAAGAATCAACTGCTATAGTTGATGATAAATTTGTGGGATTGATTCTAGATGAGGATAATCAACACGATTTAACAAAAGAGAGAATTGAGTCTTGGGTAAAAGATGTAGAGCAATACTTTTAACATTTAAAAGGTAACATCATTATTGAATTTTAAATTTAGTCATTGGTTTTACAGTTTTCTTTTGGGTTATCGGATTGTTTTTAAAGTTTAGTATTTAGTATATTTTAATATCGCAATACGGTATCACCCAAAAGGAAAAGAATTAAAATATAAAAAATTTAACAATATATTCAGAAGAAAAACTCAAATCGAGTGAAGAAAATGATAAAAAACGTACAAAATACTTGACATAACTTAACTTTTAATATATAATGTCCATTATTTTATACAAAAGATTTGATTATGGATTTAAAAGAGTTAGGAAGTTTTATAAAAAAAACTAGAAAAGAACAAAATATCTCCCAAGAAGAGCTTTGCAAAGATTTACATATATCAAGGGCAACCTTATCAAGTTTAGAAAATGCGAGGGGTGAGATAGGAATTAAAAAAGTTTTACAAATACTTGATTATTTGGACTTTGAAATAGCTGTAAAAGAAAAAAGTCCTTTTCCTACTTTAGAGGATTTGAGAAATGAATGA